>RRZT011213271.1_pt1 | contig 67067 bp, 65 predicted proteins | sample 2165551 | NCBI WGS metagenome assembly RRZT01 (sample SAMN10456910, study PRJNA506462) | wastewater metagenome | biome: wastewater; feature: sludge; material: wastewater sludge; isolation source: wastewater sludge with Escherichia coli K12::gfp cells carrying plasmid... | place: USA: Moscow, Idaho... | reverse complement strand
GGCTGCCGACAAGCCGGTTGCTACCGACAAGCCGGCTGCTGCCGAATAAGCGCCTGCGGCCAGATCCGACACCCGCCCGGCGCGGGTGTTTTTGTTTGTCCGGCTGCGGTACCGGCGTATCCGCAAGTGCCTCTGTCCGGTACCGGAGGCCGGTGCAGGTCCGGCAGCCGTTGCCGCATGGTCAGGAAAAGCACGGCACCCAAGACTTGGCGCTTCTCGCCCCGCAGGTCACAGGGAATGGCCGGCAGGTGAGGTGATGAAGGCAGTCAGGTGCGCCTGAGTGTTGCGTCACCCCCGGCCACGCGGGTCTGGCTGCCGGCCAGGCAGCACCGGCTGGCCTGGTGCCGGGTTCCGTGTCAGCATCGCCGCGGCGGAGGGTGTCTGTCGTCGTGTCATCAGCTGGCCTGGCCGCCACCTGTGCCGCTTTTTGTTTCCGGGAACCGTTGCCGCATGAACGAATTTGACCTGATTGCCCGTTACTTCAGCCGCCCGGTGCGTACGGCCCCGCTGGGCGTCGGTGACGATTGTGCCATCCTGGCGCCGACACCCGGCTGCGAGTTGCTGGTCAGCAAGGACCTCCTGGTCGAGCACCGCCATTTCTTTGCCGATGTCGATCCGGTGGCGCTGGGGCACAAGACGCTGGCGGTCAACCTGTCCGACATCGCGGCCATGGGGGGCGTGCCGCGCTGGACATGGCTGGGCGCGGCCCTGCCGCAGATCGATCCGGCATGGGTGGCGGGATTTGCCGAAGGTTTTTACGCACTGGCGGAGCGGACGGGGGTGGAATTGCTGGGCGGGGATACCACCCGCGGCCCGCTGACCCTGTCGGTGACCGTCATGGGGGAAGTGCCGGCCGGCACTGCCATCCGTCGGGACGGCGCCCGTCCGGGCGACGACATCTGGGTGAGCGGCCAGCTGGGACTGGCTGCTGCGGCCTTGCAGGCCCGGCTGGGCAGGCTGGTGCTGCCGGCAGACGTGGCGGATGCCTGCCTGCGCCGGCTGGAGTGGCCGGAGCCGCGCACCGGACTGGGACAGGCCCTGCGCGGGCTGGCCTCGGCCATGCTGGATGTGTCGGACGGAATGGCGGGCGATCTGGGGCACATTCTGGAGCGCTCCGGCGTGGCGGCCGAACTCTGGCTGGCGGCGATCCCCACGCATGCCTGGCTGGCCGGGCGACGGAACGAAATGCGTGACTGCCTGCTGGCCGGTGGTGACGATTATGAACTGTGCTTTACGGCCCCGCAGGCCGTACGGGCCGAAGTGGCCGACCGGGCCGCAGCCGCCGGTGTGGACGTGACCCGGATCGGCATGATCCGCTCAGGGCATGGCCTGTCGGTGCTGGGAGAGAACGGAGAGCCGGTTGTGCTGGAAAGGAACGGTTTTGACCACTTTGCCTGAGGCGAATGCCCGGTTTGTGTTCGCCCGCGTCTATCGCGCGGTGGCTTTTGGTTTTGGCAGCGGACTGATCCGCCCGGCACCCGGTACCTGGGGATCGCTGGTGGCGTTGCCGCTGTACGCCCTGCTGTACTGGCTGGGCCTGTCGCCCCTGATGGTGGCGCTGTTGTGCGTGCCGTTGTTCCTCTATGGCTGCCATGCCTGCGGACTGACCTGCCGTGATCTGGGAGTGCCGGATTTTGGCGGGGTGGTCTGGGACGAAATCGTGGCCATGCTGCTGGTGCTGGCCGTGGCGCCGATGACGCTGGCAGGCTGGGTGATGGGCTTTGTGCTGTTCCGGTTTTTCGACATCCTCAAGCCGTGGCCGATCCGCTGGTTCGACCAGCGCGTGGAAGGCGGGCTGGGCGTGATGCTGGACGACCTGTGGGCGGCCGGCTTTGCCATTGTCGGACTCTGGTTTTTTGCCTGGCTCGGGGTGCTGACCCTGGCGGACTGACGGCTGGCAACCGGCTTTGCCGGCGAGACCGGCCGGGCCTCGACGCATGGCTGCGCAGGGGTGATGCCTGACGGATTCGACCGGCGAACGGGCTGAGTGTTGCCTGGTTTCCTGGTTGGCCGGTTCATCCTGACAGGCTGGCCGCAGATGCCCGAAAGCCGGGTCAAGCCGGGCCTGCAGGCAATCCTGACGGGGGTGACGGCCGGGGCGGTTTGCCTGCAACCGCCACCTGGCAGCATGGTTCAAACGATCGTTTTATTTGTGGTGCCGGCATGGTAAAGTGGCGTGCAAATGCCACCCGCACAATGAATGATCAGGAGAAACCGCCATGTCCGACATTGCCACCCGTTTTGCCGCTGCCCGCCAGGATGTCCAGGCGCTGGCAGAACGCCCGGACAACGCAACGTTGCTGGAGCTGTATGCGCTCTACAAGCAGGGTGCCGAAGGTGATGCCACCGGCGAGCGCCCCGGCATGATGGATTTCGTCAACCGCATGAAGTTCGATGCCTGGGACAAGCTGCGCGGCACGCAGCAGGAAGCGGCCCAGCAGGCCTACATTAATCTGGTGGAGCGCCTGCGCGCCGGCTGATCCCTGCCGCCGTACCTGACCGGACAGCCTGTGCACAGGCTGTCCTTTTTTCTTGCCTGCAATCAGGTGAAGTACCGGAGTGGTATTGATCACCATCAAGCGTGCGATGGTTAATCTGCGCGTATAATCAATTACTTATAATTAATGGATTGATGTCATGGTGGTGGTGATCGGTGCCGGCATTTCCGGCCTGTCGTGTGCCTGGCACCTGCAACAACGGGGCATCCCCGTCGTGGTGCTGGAGGCCGGCAGCCGGGTCGGCGGCAAGATCGGGACGGTAGCGGCCGACGGTTACCGTCTGGAACTCGGCCCCAATACCCTTTACGGCCATGCCGGGCATCTGGACCTTCTGGAACGGCTGGGCCTCACGGCAGCCATCCGGCCGGCGGCGGCTGTGGTCCGGCACCGTTTCGTGCTGCGCGGCGATCACTATGAGGCCCTGCCGTCCGGGCCGCTGTCGTTCTTGACCGGATCGCAGTTCGGCACCAGGAGCAAATGGCTGGCGCTGACCGAGCCTTTCCGGCGCAACCGGCCGGTGCGCGAGCCGGAAACCGTGGCCGCCTTTTTCCGGCGTCGTCTGGGCGACGAATTTGTCGAGCGGGCCATTTCGCCGTTTGTCGGCGGCATTTTTGCCGGTGATCCCGAAGAGCTGGTGGCCGGACTGACGCTGCCGGTCATCCACGAAGCCGAGCGCCAGTCAGGCTCCATCGTGCGCGGCATGTTTGCCCGCCGCAAAACCTTCCGGCGCAAGGCCACCTTCACCCTGAACGAGGGTTTGCAGCAGCTGCCCGAGGCACTGGCGCAGGGGCTGGACGTACGGCTGGATACGCCGGTGCAGACACTGGAGCGGCTGGAAACAGGCTGGCGGGTCAGCACCCCGGCAGGTGAACTGGACGCCGACGAAGTGGTGCTGGCCGTGCCGGCCGACGTGGCCGGGCAACTGCTGGCCGGCCATTTTCCGGCCATTGCAGCGAACCTTGCCAACGTAACCTACGCCCCGGTGGCCGTCCTGCATACGGCCTGGCCACGCAGCACGGTCGGGCATGACCTCGACGGTTTTGGCGGGCTGAACCCCAAAGTCGAAAAACCGTTTGCCGCCGGCTCCATCTGGTCCGCCTCGCTGTTTCCCGACCGCACGCCGGCAGGCGAAACCCTGCTGACCACCTTTGTCGGCGGCATGCAGTTCCTTGACCGTTACCGGCACGATGACGCCACGCTGGTGGCGCTGGCGCTGGAAGAACTGCGGCGGCTCTACCGCATCCAGGGCGAGCCGACCCTTTGCCGGCTGACCCGTCAGGAGCAGGCCATTCCGCAGTACGACAGCCATGCCCTGCCGCTGGCCAGCGCGGTCAGTGACCTGCATGAACACGGTATCCGCGTGTGTGCCAACTGGCATGGCGGGGTATCGGTCGTCGACTGTCTCGACAAGGGGCTGCAGGTGGCTGTCCAGTGCTTGCTGGACTACCCGCCGGCCAGCTGAAGGGCACGATGGCATATGGGGCGGGCTGCGGCGTATCACCCGGCCGGTGGCTTTGCCCTGTCACACGGGGCGGTGCCCGGCCTGGCGGTTGCGCGGTTTCAGCCACCTGTTGCCAGGCTGGCGGGGCTCGCCGGCATGAGGCACCGCAGCATCCCGGATGCCGGCCGGTCGCCTGTCGCGCCGGTGTTTGACCTGTAACGGCGGCATTTTGCGGGGCGGTGCCGGGGTGGCTGGTGTAACCCCGCTATGCGTACGGATGTGTGTGCCGACCGCTGGAATGGCATCCTGCATCCGGCCCGGCCTCGCCAGCCGGGCGCTCTTTGGGCCGGAGCCCCGGCGCTGGCCGGTCGTGACGGTGGTGGCCATTTTCCCTTGATGCCGTCCCGGCTGTTTCCGGCCCGTGAGGAGGTTGCGTCGCCGGTGGCAGACGCAGCCTGGCCCTCTGGTCACTCGCGCCGGGGGCTGACTTGGTTCAGGCGCCTGGGTACAGCCCGCGGGCGTGATGGTGCAGGTGGTCGTCGATCAGGCTGGCAATGAAAAAGTAGCTGTGATCGTAACCGGCATGCCGGCGCAGCGTCAGCGGGTAGCCAGCTGCGCTGGCCGCGGCTTCCAGTGCTTCCGGGCGCAACTGGGTGGCGAGGAAGGTGTCGGCCTCGCCCTGGTCGATCAGCAGCGGCAGCCGCTCCTGCGCCTGACCGATCAGCACGCTGGCGTCCCATTCCTGCCAGCGGCTTTCGTCGTCGCCCAGGTAGTGGCGGAACGCCTTTTGTCCCCACGGGCAATCGCAGGGATGGCAGATCGGCGCAAATGCCGACACCGAACGGTAGCGTCCGGGGTGGCGAAAGGCGAGAGTGAGTGCGCCGTGGCCGCCCATCGAGTGGCCGCTGATGGCGCGGTGGTCACTGGCCGGAAAATGCGCTTCGACCAGTGCCGGCAATTCGTCGGCGACGTAGTCGTGCATGCGGTAGTGCGCCGCCCACGGCGCTTCGCTGGCGTTCAGGTAAAACCCGGCGCCCAGCCCAAGGTCCCACGCGCCGTCCGGTGCACAGGCGACCTCCGCTCCGCGCGGGCTGGTGTCCGGGCAGACGAGGATCAGCCCGAGTTCTGCTGCCGTGCGCTGGGCGCCGGCTTTCTGCACGAAATTTTCGTCGGTACAGGTCAGCCCCGACAGCCAGTACAGCACCGGCAGCGGCGTGCCGGCTGCGGCCTGCGGCGGCAGGTAGATGCTGAAGGTCATCTCGCAGCCGAGCGTGGCCGAGCGGTGGCGCCAGCGCTGTTGCCGCCCGCCAAAACACAGGCTGTCGGCAAGTTTTTCCAGATCCATGAAAGCCTCCCGCTGCGGGCCGCGCGATGGGCGGCCCGGCTTGCGTGCGTTAGAAGTGGATGACGGTGCGGATGCTCTTGCCTTCGTGCATCAGCTCGAACGCCTGGTTGATCTCTTCCAGCGGCAGCGTGTGGGTGATGAAGGTGTCGAGCGGGATCTCGCCCTTTTGCGCCTTTTCCACGTAAGCCGGCAGTTCGGTGCGCCCGCGTACGCCGCCAAAGGCGCTGCCGCGCCAGACACGGCCGGTCACCAGCTGGAACGGGCGGGTACTGATCTCTTGCCCGGCACCGGCTACGCCGATGATGGTGGATTCGCCCCAGCCCTTGTGGCAGCACTCGAGTGCTGCGCGCATCAGCTTGACGTTGCCGACACACTCGAACGAGTAGTCCACCCCGCCGTCAGTCAGTTCGACGATCACGTCCTGGATCGGCTTGTCGTAGTCGTTCGGGTTGATGCAGTCGGTCGCGCCCAGCTCGCGCGCCTTGGCGAACTTGTCCGGGTTGATGTCGATCGCAATGATGCGCCCGGCCTTGGCCATGCTGGCGCCGATGATGGCCGCGAGGCCAATGCCGCCCAGACCGAACACGGCCACGGTCGAACCGGCCGTCACCTTGGCGGTGTTGAGCACCGCGCCGATGCCGGTGGTGACGCCGCAGCCGAGCAGGCACACCTTCTCCAGCGGCGCGTCCTTGGGAATCTTGGCCAGCGAGATCTCCGGCACCACGGTGTACTCGGAGAAGGTTGAGGTGCCCATGTAGTGGTAGATCGGCTGCCCTTTGTAAGAAAAGCGGGTGGTGCCGTCCGGCATCAGGCCCTTGCCTTGGGTGGCGCGTACCGCCTGGCACAGGTTGGTCTTGCCGGACTTGCAGAATTTGCACTCGCGGCATTCGGCGGTGTAGAGCGGGATCACGTGGTCGCCCACCGCGACCGAAGTCACGCCTTCGCCGACGGCTTCAACGATGCCGCCGCCTTCGTGGCCGAGGATCGCCGGGAACACGCCTTCCGGGTCGTCGCCGGACAGGGTGAAGGCATCGGTGTGACAGACGCCGGTCGCCACAATGCGTACCAGCACTTCGCCTTTTTGCGGCGGTGCGACGTCAACTTCGACAATTTCCAGCGGCTGGCCGGCAGCAAAGGCGACGGCTGCGCGTGATTTGATCGTCATGGTGCCCACTCCTTGTCTTGATAAACGCCCCAGTATAGCGGTTTGAAAAGACAGAAAAATTGACTCGTTACCAGGGATTCTCCGGTACGGACGGTTCCCTGAACGGTGGTGTCTCAGATTTGGCGTCCTGCCGGAGCGGCAAGCTAACCCCTGTCGCAAAAACGGTTAAACCCGGACGGAATTTGCTATGGCGCTGTGTCCGACAAAGGCCGGACAAGGAGCGGTTTTGCCGGTAACCCGGGCGGGTAGGGCGGTGCTCTTGTCTCGCGGCTGAAACAAACCGCCGGCCAATCTTCGATGGCTGAAAAAAATAACGATAAAAATCATGTTGTTATGTGTGTGGCACGGTCAGTGCAATAACAGGGCATCGCTGGCAGAAACGCGATTTCCAGCCACAGAGCAACGGGGTCTGGACCAGCAGAAACCGCGCAGATAACCGGCACTTCGGCGCGGAACATACAAGGCCGGCAAATCCCATACCGGAACTGAACCGGATGTTTCAGCACATGACACACAGGAGATTCATCATGAAAGCCATCAAGCACACCCTGGTCTTTACCGCTCTCTTTGCCGCTGCCGGCGTTGCCCTGGCCGACGGGCCGAACAACCCGCCGCCGTCCCCCACCTCGCTGACCACCACCCTGACCGGCCAGAACAAGCTGTCGATCAGCAACACCACCCAGTACAACAATACCGATACCAGCAGCTACACCAACGACGACAACATCAAGCAGGACATTGACGTCAACTTCGTGTTCGATCCGAATGTCAGCAAGGGCACGCTGGCTTCGGCCCATGACACGCAAAAACTGCTGAACCTGAACGTGAACGTGCCGGATCCGTCCACCACCACCCTCGGCAACAGCGTCAAAGGCAACGTCGGCAACGTCGGCGTGAACGCCGCTACCGGCATCTTCAACCAGCAGGCCAACGATGTGGCGATGGCCGTCAACCAGAGCGGACATTCCTCCGACAAGCGAGAATCGGGAGGCGACAATCATCGCGGCGATACCGCTGCCGCTGCGGTCACCGGTTACGAGCAGCTGGTTGATCACCTGAGCGTCAACCTGGGTACGCCGTATCCGTCCAATACCAGTGCCACCACCGTCAGCGTGAATGATTCGGTCAAGAACAACGTCGGCAACGTGGGTGTGAACGCCACTTCCGGCATCGGCAACCAGCAGAAGAACGACCTGGCGATGGCCATCGACAGCAACGCCCAGCTGGCTTATGCCGATGCAGGCGGCGCACAGGTGGGACAGTTCAACACCTACAACGTCAGCGCCGGAAACGTGCCCCTGAGCAACACCGCCAGCATCAATGACTCGGTGAAGGACAACGTCGGCAACACCGCGCTCAACGTGTCGGCCGGCATCGGCAACCAGCAGGCCAACGGTCTGGCGATCGCCAAGGCTGACAACGCCACGCTGGTGGTGGCTTCGGCCGGCGGCATGCAGGTCCACAGCAACGAAACCGTCAGCACCTTCCTGCCGCTGGTCAACAGCTCCACTCTGACCGATTCGGTGAAGGGCAACGTCGGCAACGTGGGCGTCAACCTGAGCGCCGGCATCGGCAACCAGCAAGTCAACAACGTGTCGCTGGCAGTCCGCTGATCCGCGGCTGGCCTGAAACGGAACGAGGCCCGGCATCGCAAGGTGCCGGGTAACCATCATGCAGATCCTGTCACGTCTTCTGCCGCTGGGCCTGTCGCTGGTGGTGTCGTTTTCGGCACTGGCCGAAAACTCGCTGCCGGTGCCGGCCTATACCGGCCTCAACGAAGGGCTGACCAAGCATGTCACCAGCCTGCGCGAGGCCCGGTTCGACTCGGTCATCGAGCAGAAAACCGACTACAGCTGCGGCGCTGCGGCGCTGGCGACCGTCCTGCGCTATGCCTTTGGCCGGCCGCTGGGCGAGCTGGACGTGATGAAAGGCATGCTGGTGGGAGCCGATCCGGCAACCGTGCAGCAATACGGCTTTTCCATGCTCGACATGAAGCGCTTCGTGCAAAGCCAGGGACTGCGGGCCAGTGGTTTCCTGGCCGACAAGACCCGGCTGGCACAGTTGCGGATTCCGGTGATCACCCTGATCGATTCGGGTGGTTACAAGCATTTCGTGGTGATCCGGCGGGTACAGAATGACGAGGTGCATCTGGCTGATCCGGCCATGGGCAACCGTTCGATGCCGCTGGAGGATTTTGCCCGCCAGTGGAACGGTGTCCTGCTGGCCGTGGCCGGTCCAGGCTATCAGCGCGATACCCCCTTGCTGCAACCGCGGCGGGTGTTTTCGGCCCGCACATCAATCAACAACAGCCAGCCTGTGCCGATCGCCGAACTCCTGGAGTTCGGGTTCCAGCACAGCGACTTTTTCTGATTCTGCAGGAAGGAGTACGGCCATGAAACCGTTCTTTGCCGTCCTTGGCCTGACTGCCGCACTGGGCGGACCTCTGGCAGCGGCTGATCCGCTGATGCTGGTGTCTGACCAGGCGCTGGATTCATTGCGTGGCCGCTATATCGATGCCGGGCAGATCACCCATTTTGGCGTGCAGCTGGTGTCGATCCTGCGTGACAGCACCGGCAATTCGGTCGGTTCGGCCGTGGTCCTGCAAGGCGTACCGGGCAATCTGCCCACGGTGACGCGTTATACGCTCGACAACAGCAGTGGCAATGCCGGCACGACCGGAGCCAGTACCACCGGTGGCATCAGCAGCATCCAGGGCGTGGCACAGGTCAACCAGGTGGCCGGACAGGCGAATGCGGTCGGTAACCAGGCCAGCGTGCAGATCCGTGTCGACGGCAGTACTGCTGCCACGATGCCCGGCAGTGGCTGGAGTGTCGCCACGACCGGAGGTTCGGCCGTCAGCAACGGTGCCCTGAGCCTGAACCTGAGTCTTGGCAATGCCGCCAGGCTGACCCAGCAGATCGGCGGCGGACAACTGCTGCAACAGACGCAGATCAACGGCAACGGCTATACCGCCCAGAATGCCTTGCAGTTGCAGATCAGCATCAATCCGGCCGGTACGACACCCGCACTCATGCCGGCCATCAGCCGCGCACTGGGGCTTGACCTGCGCCGGCCGGCCTGACGGTGGGCGAAGCCGGTTGCCGGCGGGATTTCAGCCAGGTCTGACGGATGGCCGGCAGCGCATGCTGCCATCGCGGCAGATGAACCGGGCGCACCCGCACTTCCAGAATGCAGTGCAGTGCCCAGCCTGCCAGCAGGCTGAGCCCCCACGCCAGCAGCATGCCTGCGAGGTTGGGCAGGGCCTGTCCGGCAAACCAGCGTTCAAAACCGGCATTGACCAGCAGCGTGACCGGGAAATGGATCAGGAACACGCTGTAGGAAATCTCCGCCAGCCAGCGGACCGGCGCACGATCAAGCCAGCGCCACGGTGAAGGATGGCGGGCAGCAATCCACAGCAGCAATGCCACGCCGCCGGCCAGCGCAATGCGGTGGCGGAACTCCATCCACAGGGCCAGCGCCACGATAGCGGCCAGCACGGCGATGCCCCAGCGCGGCTGCCCCGGCTGTACCAGCCACCACACCGCCATGCCCGTGACGTAGCTGCCGGCAAAATAGACTGCCCAGCTGTCCCATTGCGGCATGCGGTTGAATATCAGCAGCGATGCCAGACCCACGACGACCAACAGGATGATGCCCAGCTGCTGCCGCCGCTGCGGATCAGGCGTGTGCGGCAGCCACAGGCACAGCATGACCAAGGCGTACAGCTGGAGGTCGATGGCGACATACCAGACCCCGGCTGACAAGGCATCCACACCCAGCACGTCCTGCACCAGCAGCAGGTGCGCCAGTCCTTGTCCGAGCGTGGGAGGGGCCGACAGCGAATCATGCGTCATCCATTGGCCGGCCAGTGCATTGGCCAGTACGGCAAACAGCAGGGCAGCCGCATACGGCACCACCAGACGCAGGTAACGGTTGAACAGTCGCTCTACCGGGTGCGCCAGTGCCTGCGGGCGGCTGAGGCTTTGCGCAGCCAGAAAGCCCGCCACGACAAGGAAGACCTGAACTGCCATGCGGGCCGGGTCTGCCAGCCAGTCGATCAGCGCCGGTGCCAGCGGGCGGGCGTGGTCGGCCATCGGCCCGTAAAAGCACAGGTGATGCAGCACGATAAGCTGGCAGGCCGCGGCCTTGAGCAGGTCAACGGCCGGCCAGTGCGGGGATGAGGGCGAGGTAGCCATGCGCGGACGCGCCTCGGAACGCAGAACACAAAACAGGACAATATTTATGACCAAACAAGAAACAGGTCAATCGTCGGTACTTTACGAATTGTGACGGCGGCAAGGTCGTCACCGGTACGGGGGACGCGGCCCGAATGCAGTCATGGTCATGTAGCACGGACAAAGGGGGGGTATTACCCGTCTGGCGGTCCTGGAACAGATGCCGGCCGGGGCTGCATGATCCGGGTACGGGGACTTGTCACCGGCTGGCATGGCGGGAGGAATCCGGGGTGTTGTCCCGGAAGACGGCCGATCGAGACGGATGCCTGGCTGGCCGCTTCTGCCGGCCGGTTCCGGGATCGCCTGGCGGGAGTGGCTGCCGGCAGCCAGCTCTGATGCGGTGTGCGGGGGGAACTTGCCGGATGGCGCCGCGGCTGGTGTTGCTGCCGTCATGTCCGGTTGGTGGCGGATAGCCGGCGACGGCCCTTCAACAAGCCGGGCCCGGCCGGTTTGCTGTCCGGGTCTCCGTTGGGCCTGCCGGCAACGGATTGCCCGGCCGGTCTGGTGCCGAAGCGATTGATACCCCTGCATCCGGATTGCGGGGACGTGTGACCAGATGCAGTGTCGGGTATGGGCCGGCGCCAGGATTTTCCGCTGGCGCGGGATGGGCTGCATGACGCATGGCCGCCAGAAACCTGGTCCGCGGCAGGTACGCAGCTCCGGCAATGCCGTTGCTAGGGCTTTTTCTGCCCGGCCGGGCGTGCACTGGCGTCCAGCTGGCGCAGGAATGCCAGCTTGTCGCTGATCTTCTGTTCCAGACCGCGCGGCACCGGCTGGTACCAGCCCGGTTCGTCCATGCCTTCGGGCAGGTAGGTTTCCCCGGCGGCATAGGCATGCGGCTCGTCGTGGGCGTAGCGGTAGGCGTGACCGTAGCCCAGTTCTTTCATCAGCCTGGTCGGGGCATTGCGCAGGTGTACCGGCACTTCGCGGCTTTTGCCCTGCTTGACGAAGGCACGAGCCTGGTTGTAGGCGTTGTAACCGGCATTGCTTTTGGCAGCGACTGCCAGATAGATGACCGCCTGCGCCAGCGCCAGTTCGCCCTCGGGACTGCCGAGCATGTCATAGGTCCGGGCGGCATTCAGTGCCACCTCGGCAGCACGCGGGTCGGCCAGCCCGATGTCTTCCCACGCCATGCGCACGAGGCGGCGGGCGAGGTAATGCGGGTCGGCGCCACCGTCCAGCATGCGGGTCAGCCAGTACAGCGCGGCGTCCGGGTGCGAACCCCGCACCGATTTGTGCAGGGCGGAAATCTGGTCGTAGAACGCATCGCCCCCTTTGTCGAAACGGCGGGCGTTAAGCGTCAGCACGTTTTCGAGGAAGGCGGTGTCGATACGCTGTACCTGCTGGGCGCGGGCGGCGGTGCGGGTCTGCTCCAGCAGGTTGAGGAAACGCCGGGCGTCGCCGTCGGCGTAGCCGGCCAGTACGGCGCGGGCAGCGGCATCCAGTTCCAGCCCTTCCAGTACGCCGGCTGCGTGGGCCCGGACAAACAGGGCTTCCAGGTCTGCATCGGTCAGTGGCTTGAGCACATAGACCTGGGCGCGCGACAGCAGGGCGGCATTGACCTCGAAAGACGGGTTTTCGGTCGTGGCGCCGATGAAGGTGAACAGGCCGGCTTCGACAAAAGGCAGGAAGGCGTCCTGCTGGCTTTTGTTGAAGCTCGATATAGTGCTATGGACCCGTTGTAAAACAACAGGTTGCCGTGGCCTAGAGCGGATTTTTTGCACAAAACACCGCTTCTGATGCACAATTTTTTGCACCACGGTTTTTGATTGTGCAATCTGGGGGCTCAAAGTGTCCGTCTACTCATTCAAGTACAAGGTTCTAAACAGGGAAACAGGCCGCAAGGTGTCTGTTACCCGCTGGCGAGTCCAGATCCGCAAAGGTGGTGAAAACATCAACAAGGTCTTTGATGATGAAAGCACAGCCCGTTCTTTTGAAGAGCAGGAACTGAAGCGGATTGACTCAGGTGTTCCGCAGAATCTCATTTTTGATATGAAATATCAAATGGAGATGCCCAACATGAGAACCCTTCTCAAAGACTACTTTGAGAAGTTCATGAGCAAGCATTCTGAGTCATCGTTCAAGACCAATCACAACCGTTGTCTTTCAGCTATTCCTTCCATTCCTGTCTACTTCAAAGACATTGGCGCCAAGATTGATAACTACCGTTATCAGAACACCATCGTTGATGCCATGATGAACAGGGTCTTCAACAAGGATCACATTCCTTTTGGTGACTTCAAGATTGATACGGTGGATTTCTGGTTGCTGATTGCCTACATGGAATCTAGGAAGGCTACAGGCATCAAGAACAACACCATCCTCCGAGAGATTTCAACCATCAGTTCAGCCTTTGAAAAGGTCTACAAGCTCTATCCTGACCTCTTCCCCAAAGGATTGATGAATCCTGTGAAGATGTTGCCAAAAGGTGAAAAGCCCAAGCCCTACCTTGGAAGGAAACGGGTTCTCTCTGAAGAAGAGGCAGTACAGATTGCCGAATGGATGAAGTTAAAGAGCAATCCAGAACCCTACTTTGTGTTTGTGACTTGTCTTGAATCTGGTGCGCGAAAGAGTGAAGTTCTAGGTGCCCAATGGGAAAATGTGAACTTCAACATCTGGTCCATCTTCATCCCTAAAACCAAGAATGGCAAACCAAGGGACATTCTGATTCCAGATGATGAGGAATTCCGTGCATGGCTCTTGAAGAACAGGATGGCTAAAGGTCCAGTCTTCAAACTGACAAGCTGGAATTTCCGCGCCTACTGGGTAGATGCTCTGAAAGCACTGGGTATGTATGATGATCCAGACACAAGGCTTCACTTCCACGATACCCGCCGAACTGCACTGACCAAGTTGATTCGTCAAAAAGCTTTGAACAACTTCCAGATTGCAAAGGAAATGGGAGTATCACCACAGACTGTTGAACAGACTATTCAGAACATGCCTGATCGCCTAGCAAGTGTATTTGCCAAGCTCCGTAGTGGTCAAGCACTCAGTGAAGAAGAAATCATGATGCTTGCAGGTCATAGTTCATCTACGATGACCAATGCCTACTACGGCGATAGGAACTAACTCATTTTTAAAATTCTAGATACAATGATTAACACCACCTCATCTAAAGGAAAAAAGCAGATGGCAACCTATGCTGAACTTCAGGAACAGATCAAGAAGCTTCAAGAAGAGGCTGAAAAAGTCAGAGAAGCAGAAATCGAATCTGTTCTTGCTGATGTGAAAGGCAAGATTAAACAGTATGGCTTGACTGCTGAACAACTGGGCTTTGCTACTGCAACCCGCAAAGGCAAAGGCAACAAGGGTGCAGCCAAAGAAAGCACCGTGATGTACAAGAAAGGTGATCAAACTTGGTCAGGCGCTACCCGTGGTCGCAAGCCTGATTGGGTTAAAGAAATCCTTGATGCTGGTGGCGACATTGAACAATATCGCGTGAAGTAAATTTTTCACATCAAACAAAAAGGCTAGTCATTGCGACTAGCCTTTTTGTTTTCTGTTAAGCCGGCACCACCCGAAACCTAACGATATACTTTTTAATCCATCAATCTTGACATGTCTGAAAAAATTTAATAGATGTATATCACCAAGATGCAATTCAATATTAAGACTTCTATTTTTCAATGTCAATATTAATTCAAATAATTAATCTCTTTGTTGAGTTGCTTTGGTGGCAAAGTCAACTTGATAGCTATATGTCACAGTGAAACCTCTGGACTCAGTTTTGCGTGAAGTTGTCTAGCAGAAGTCAGATAGGAATATCTGAAAGGTATGCGATCAGTTTTGGATGTGACTAAAAAAGCATGGTTCACTAAGGCAGAAAGCTCAACCCATTTACAGCGACGATGGAGCAGATAGAAAACATCACTGATAGATTTCGTTCAGTTGATGTATTGGCAAACCGTGTGGGGATAAGACCAATGAACATTGCAACCTGGTTGAGCATTAGAACCCAATAACATCCAAAGTGTTGAAGAGATTCAACACCCTCATTTGCACGAGGAACTGACTCAAAGCGAATCGCAGTTGGGCGCCCCTTAGCAAAAGGCCAAGGCAGTGATTGTTATCAGAGAAGGAATCCAAGTTCTGATGATGGTTGCTAGTGGATGCCACATGAAATACATGTGAACTCCTTGGGGCAGGCTTTTAAGAGAGCCAAAAGAAAACCACGAAGTGTAAGTGCCTTAAACATCTTACACCCTTCTTAGAACTGAATTTTTGAAGGCACGTCAGGAGTCGCTTTAATCCAAAAGCGCTAGGGCCTCGGCATGCCTTCTTAGTTTTTAAAAAATATATCGAAGTACACCTTATATAGAATACAAATAACTAATTACACAGCAAAGAGAAAGACAAAACACACTAGCAAAGATATATTCAACCCATTAAGCAATTAATAGAAAAAATTTGCTACGGCGATTTTTTATCAAGCACCTACGGGTGCTTTTTTACGACCCAACCCCAGACTTCCAGACCCAACCTTTCCCCGTGTTTAGATTTTTCTCCATCGGCGTAGAATTCGTTTCCATGATGCAGCGACGGAATAAATTTTAAAAGCGACTACCCATCAACTGCCTACTTGTAGGAGGGTCAAAAAATGAACTAATAACTTACTGAAAGGGTTTTTATGAACACATATGAATTTAACTGCATTCCAAATGGTCACTTCAACTTTGATGAGTTACTTGAGCTTGCTCCCATCAAAAAAGCCATTGTAGAAATCAAACGAACACCAGGGTCAGTCAATGTAAAACTAAAAGTTCTTCTTAGCTATATGCAGTATTTGGATTTGATTGCTGAAATTAGCTATCAAAGGCAAGAGGATATGGGCTTGGATGATCCATCACAGTTTGATGCAATGGAATCAGCAGGTAAGCACGTAATGAACAACTTTGATGAAGTGATGAAAAACTTCACCGAGCAACAACGAGAATTCTTGAGGAAAGCTGTTAGGTAAATCCTCATCTCAAGTGCACCAGGAACAACCTGGTGCTTGCAGTAAAACTTAAAGCGACTACCCATCATCTGCCTACTTTGTAGGAGGGTCAAAAAATGAAATAGACAACCAAACTTATGAAAGGAATCACCATGTCTAAAAATCACAAAAAATCCAAAACAACAATCAGTTCTTTTGCACTATCAGTCAAACCAGTTCCAGCAGGCAAGGTTTCCCTTGCTGAGTTCGTCGGTTCAGAAGCTGGCCAACTTGCAGTTCGTACAGCAGTGGAGTTGGATCATTCAGAAAAAGCCTTTGCCATCCTTTGCGGCTACCAAACCTATGAGATTTGCAATGAGCTTGAATTAGCAGGCCGCTTTGAGTTGCTTGAGAACGAAGCCTTCCAGGATCACATGGTTAACTGGGTTGAAAGCATCGTCCGTGAGAACTTCATTGAAATGTTGATGGCAGTTGGTGGGCAACTTTCCAACTTGCTTGCAGAAGCTGAAGAGAAAGGAGGTGTGTAATGACTGCAACTACATGCCTTCAATATTGCATCAACGGGATGGGAAAGCGTCTTTTTGAGTTCGCCAAAACAACGGATGGCAAGAAGTGGATTGATATGTGCAAGAAACATATGTTCATCCGTGAAAACCAAATCAAAGAGCTTTTGATTACCTACAACAGCTTCTTTATGGTTCAAGCAATGATGAAGTTAAATGGACTTCCTAAAAATCCTCAATCTGTTATCAAGTTCATGACCACTGAAGAGTTTGATGAATTTCACAAAGAAATCATCAGCACAGTGAACGATAACTATCCAATGTTGATGTCTTGTTTGAGTAGCAAAGACAAACGAAAGCTCAATGCTTTGTTTGAATAAAAGAAAAGCACCTTTGAGGTGCTTTTCTTGTCTATTGCCAGATAATAATTATTAGGTAACAATTTGGCTCACTGAAAAATAATTTGATGATACTGTCTGCTATGTAAGAATTAAATTTAACTCTTCAGTGGAACACCACCCATTGCTGATAGTTTTGGTTGGCAAACAAACACCTGGTCAATCTCACTTCGTGCAATAATCCACGCGACAGCAATGCCACCCACAATTGACAAGAAAGGGGATTTTGTTGCAAGGAGTCCTACGAATCCACCTATCCACAGTCCAAGCAGAGTTAACAGGATGGGAGACAGCATGCCTCTTTTCCAATAATAAACTTTTCCATTTGCCAGCTTGACCGCAATGATAAGTTTTCCAATCAGATAAAGTGTAACGGGACCAGAGTCATTAAGTCCTCGTGAGATGTAGTCGCCCAATGCTTGAGCGGTTCGAACTTTTATAAGTACCTCGTCACCGATTTCCACAGAGCTATAGTGAACGAACGATTTACCTGCCTGATTTCCTGTTACCTTTCCAGAACCCAGCATTTTCAACTGACCTGTTACTTCTCTCATAGCTATAAATTCCTTTAGTTCTTGACTGCTTCAATCGTAGCTTTGTGACCCTGCTGTACGATCTTCACATGTTGACCAGGTTGGAAGCCTACATCCGGTGTGGTGATGTTGAATGTTTGACCATCTGGCATCTGTACAACTAAATCTGAAACCTGCTTAACAGTTTCCATTTTTCCAACTTGGCTACCAACTGTGGCACCAGCTACAGCACCAAGAACAGTCATAGCTGTCTTGCCATTTCCTTTGCCGAACTGGTGTCCCACAACTCCACCAGCCACACCACCGACAACCGCCCCTGTTAAATTCGGCTGTTGTTCTACAACAGAGTGGGGTTGAACTGAAAGAACCTTCCCATACACAACACGAGTCGGTTCATTCTTAACGGTTGCACATCCAGTAAGCCAGGCAAGAATAATCCCAATAATAAAAATATTTTTCATGTCTGGTGGTACCCATTTTTCACTCAGGGATGATTCCTGGAGTCTGTCTTACTCTTTCCAACTTTTCAGTTGATCCGTGTCCAAGAAGAAGTAGGACTTGAATTGACCATCCTGCCTTGACCCCACTTCAATAGCCTCAACTTCAACATTAAGTCCCGCCGATGCACTACCCTTGTTGACAAAGGTGGATTGATCCTTGATCCCTGTCACATGCCCATAGACACGAATCATGTCTTTCCCCTTTTCGCGCAAGGACTCAATTTCTTTGGCTTTCTCGACAGGAACCTTCACTGTCATGTTCACATCACCTTTACAGCTACTACATCCAAGATGCTCAATCGCCATACCCACATCTTTCAGCACCGGCTGATAGAAAAGCTGATAGTTGTAGTTGCCTTTGGGAGAGAAGGAAAGCGTGGAATACCGGGAATCTGGATTGAGCGTAAGATAGTATTCACCAGTCGAAATGTCTGGCCCATGCATACTAAAAATCTCACCTTGGAAGCCAACAACGACATTCAGACTGCCTTTGTCAGCCACGATCTCTGTCTTGGCCTTTTCTGCTGCTTCCTGCTTCTTGAACTCGTTATTGATTTCAGTTACTTCAGGATGGAGGATTCCCGCCAGCATCACCCAATTGGGATTGGCTACTGATCCTGCCTGCTTGATCCAAATTTTGACGTAGGAATCAAGGACAGCATCAGAGAGCTTCTGAATTTCAGGACTCGTTGCTTCTGTTGCTTCTTGACGGACATACCCGCTGTACTTTGCTGGCACAGCAAATACCGGTTCAAGATCAATGGAACTGACAATACCACCGTCCTTCGTTTGCTTGTTATGGAGAACATGTGAATCACCACCATTGTTTCCGGGTAGCAAAACGGGTGGTGGTGTCGCACTTTCTTTCTTGCCACAAGCCGCTAGGGTTGCTACTACACATACCGAAGCAACCAGAATTTTGTATCCATTTTTCATGTTAATTCCTTTGTTAAGTCCTGGTTCTTACTGAAGTGAGAGGGGGTCACCCGGCTTCACACACTTAGGAAGTGAGCTACCAGCAAAGGAACTGAGCATGCCGCAGCGATAGTTTTTCCCACTGACAAGCGCGTTGTAATAGATGCGTGTCCCGTTGAAGCCATCGTCCTTAACGATTGATGACACCTTCACGGAAGCGGGAGGAACGCCAAACACTTTGGATGTGGCATCTTGAATGTCACTTTCGTTTGCAGTTCCAAGACCCATTTTTTGGGCCACTACTGGTGCGAATGAGCAGCCACTCATCGTGGCTAAAAGGGTGAGGATGATGAGTCCTTTGAGAAGCATTGAGAATCCTTATCATTGTGTGTGGCTGAAAACTGTAGGCCGGCATCACTTCGCTGATGCGCCGCCATCTCACACGTTATTCCAAAGGATTCCCCTATCTCCGACAACTATAAGAACTTATAGGTTGACTGGCATGGGATGAAGGTGACTCTCATCATGGGGTGATGATCCCCAGTGCAATAGCTCTTGCAACTGCTTGAGATCTTGTGTTTGTTTGAAGCTTCTTACTTGCATTGCTGATGTGAAAAATAATCGTCGCTTCCGAAATGCCAAGAATTTTTGAAATCTCCCACGAGGTCTTTCCAACAGAAACCCAGCTTAAACATTCCTTTTCTCTTTTAGTTAATGCAATAGATTTCGTGAAGTGATTTCTTGGTAGACCTAGTCTTGTTACCGCCTCATGGATATGAGCGAGTAACATGTATCCCTGCCCCAGTTGAGCGACAATATTTCTTTTTTCTGATTCAGTAGCATGGTCTGAAGTCAGACTAAAAATTGCAAGCTCACTGCTTTTTCCTATGACTGAAAAAGTCGCACCAGCAACTAAACCGTGTTCAGTTGCTTCATCAAACATTTTTAGCACTTTTTTATCACTGGATTTTTCTTGTTGATGCCATACCACAGGGATAATTGATTTTGAACAGTGTGTAACTAGTGGATCTATCTCAATATAATTTTGTGATTGATAACGACCAAACCACGATTCTGGGTAACTTGAGATTACCCCACCATGTTTTTGTTCCGTGCCATCAAAGATGAATCTAGCTCGCTCACCATTCGGCTTGATTGGTGCATGGGCACCATAATGAAAAGAAGAAAATCCAAATTTGTAAGTTGCATCCTGAATTGCTGTCGTTAGTTCTACAACTGAAGCAGCATGGAGAATTTTTTCAAAAGGATATATCAGAAGACTCACTGAACACTTTTCAATGAAATATTGACTGAATGACTTTAACGCATAACACACGAAGAGCCAAGACACTATCTAACGGTTAGTTGTTGCCAGATGATAACTATCTAGTGGCTCTCTATCCAGTGGATCGTGGGAAGTATCGCCGGTATACTGAGGCTTAACCTTCAGGAGAGCTACTGCATGGACAGGGATGAACAGCGGTTGAAGATGATCGGCGCAAGCATCAAGCGTAAGCGGGAGGAATCCGGCTATTCACAAAAATTGGTTGCAGAGCATCTAGTCATCACAGAGAAGACCTACAGTGAGTATGAGCGAGGCAAAACAGCACCTGGCATTCTAAGATTGATTGAGATAGCTGAATACTTTGAATGTGGGCTTGATGAACTGCTTGTTGGTATCAGTCCTGCACCAGATGATCAAGCAAAGCACATAGCATCACTTCTACATGGGTTGAAGCGAGCCGATAGGCACCACATTGTGAAGATTGTGGAGAAGATAGTCTTGATCGCCAAAGGAAAAATCAAGATTGATACTTGATGAATTCATTAAGACAAAATAAAAGCACCATTGAGGTGCTTTTATTTGCTAGATGATATTTACTATTTGGCAGATTTGTTTTTGTTATCTCTTGATGGAATGTAGCTAAAAACTTCTTCCATCACATCTACCAAATTTCCATCTTCATCATAGACATTGATGAAGGTCTTCCCATCTTTGATGACAGTCTCTGTGAATGTATTTCCATTGAGAGACTTGATTCTGATTCCTGTGTTCATCACTTCCTCCTTAAGTCAAGGAGAGCATAGATCAAAAGTCCCCGGCTGGGAGCTCCTACTTTGTTTATGGTCCAGGATCTGAACCACAAACAAAGCAGGTCGATGAAAAACCATATCACAGCAGCAGATCCACGTAGTGAAGGTGCTACGACACCTCTTGAATCATGAGCCCCTTGAGGGGCGGCATCAGCAGGGTGACTTGTGCTAGCCATCCCCCTCAACAGCACTAGAAAATGTCCTATTTTCTTTCTATTTCATTTCCAAATATATAGTTTGAGTCAAATCCAACTTGACCAGGTTCAATTCCATCACATGCGCCATCAATCATTTTCTTTCTTTTTTCCAATAGTTCCATTAATGGCATGATGTCATCGGCCCCGCCTTTTTCTATAAGCTCAATGAACCATTTTTGTTTGGATACATAGGCAACTTCATTCTTGCAAAGCTCTGCAATTTTTTCTTCAATTGTCATTGCTTGACTAGAGGAAATTAGGCGTATTGCAATGTATAAGGAATTGGGCACTCTTGCACTAATTCTAGTTTCCAAATTGACTCTTGTAGAACTCATTTTTCTTGATTTTTTCATTATTTTTCTCCTGTTTACACTACTTGTATCAAAACTTTATCTGTTGTCAACGCGACTTTGGAAATGACTTGTTCTACCTGTGCGTCTATGCACATAGGTGAAAAACGAGTTGGGCATGTTCAAAAACGTCAACCTTTTAAAGTCGATTCAATTCACAGGGTTGCCAGAGAATTTTCTAAAATCGGAATGTTAGAAGTAAATCTTCTTCAAAAAATTTTCATGTTATTGACATTCGTTTTGAAAACGTTAGGATTAAATAAAAGCCCCGTTACTTTAACCCCGCCGTACTTCTAAAAAACTGGGAAAAGAGGATCAAGCAAGGTCAATCAATCCTACGTATACCGATTCTCGGTATTCTTGGATTGAATGTCATGGGTTTTACCCATACCCGCTGCTGCGCGAGGCTCGAAAACAATAATAAAAACAGGAGTCCGTTATGGATCAGAACAATAAAAAAATTGACTCAATCCGCAAGCAGCGCACTGGTCAAACCGGAGTGGAAGTTAATTCTTCAAAACGAACTAAGCGTTTTGAAATCAGATTTACCCGTCAAGAATGGGAGTGTCTTCAAAACATTTCCGATGAAAAAGGCTTTTCATCAGCAGCAATTTTTGCTCGTTCTGTATTGCTTCCACAGAATCATCAGCTTGATACAGAAACCAAAGCTGAACACAAAATTCGTGTCCAGCTTTTAGCCTCTCTTGGAAAGATTGGGAGCAACATAAACCAGATTGCCCGTTCTCTGAACAGACTCAAGGTGTGGGATGAAACCACAAAGGGAATGCTTGTCGAACTTCAAAAAATTCAACAAGGCATTTCTACAATTACTGAGAACTTTGGAGACAGAAGATGAAAAACGGAAGATATGTTGAAAATGGAAATTTATGGTGGTACAAAAATGGAGAACCACATAGGGAGGATGGTCCTGCTTTCGAACATGCGAATGGAAGTCAAGGATGGTACTTAAATGGTGAGAGACACCGTTTAGATGGCCCAGCAATAACTTGGTTAGATGAGCACGAACAATGGTGGGTCTATGGGAAATTGCACCGTGAGAACGGTCCCGCCTACGAAGATACAAATGGGTTAAAGCAATGGTTTAGAGAAGGTAAATTGCACCGTTTGGATGGACCAGCTATTGAACAAGCTGACGGGTCAACAGAGTGGTGGATAAATGGAAAAAGGCATCGTGAAGATGGACCCGCAATTGAAGGACACAACGGAAAGGGATTGTTCTATTTGAATGGTGTCAAATACTCAAAGAAGGAATTTCAGCAATGGATTGCCAAGAATGAGTTAAACAAAAAGCTTCAAACGACCCTTGAGCCTTCCCCATTAATAAATAGAGGTAAGATATGAACGTAACTATCTTCCCTACTGGCACTGGTGGCGCTCAATCAGCAGTTGATTATTTGCTCAGTGATGAGGATCACAACAAGAAGAAGCGAGATGTCGAACCTGAAATTCTCTATGGTGATCCTGAAAGCTTTGTTGCCATCGCCAATGCCACAGCCAGAAAGCACAAATACACCTCTGGTGTCATCGCCCTTCGTGACACAGAAGCACTCTCAGACAGGCAGATAGACGAGGTCATCAAGAGCTTCCGTTCTACCTTCCTACCTGGTCTAGAGGCGGATAAGAACTATGCAGATTTCTGGGTGGCGCACCGTGACAAGGGAAACCTTGAGCTTCACTTCCTAGTTGCCAACACTGAGTTGACCAGCAGATCCCAACCACAGCTAAACATTCATCCACCTGGTGATAAGAACATCCAGTTCTTCAATACCTTTGTGAGTGTCACAAACGATGCTCTTGGATTCGCTCAGGTAGTGCCTGATCCGCTCAAGATTGCACTCAAACCCTTTGAAGCCAAATCCCCAAAGGGTGCTGATGACAAGAAGGCCAAGAACGACCTATCAATCAAGCTACACACCAACATCCTCAATGGCAAGATCAAGGATAGAAACCAGCTTATAGGCTTCTTGACCAAGAATGATGTTCAAGTAGCGATGGTCACGGATGACTTCATCACCGTGAAGCTACCTGGCACTGATAAGAACAAGCGCCTCAAAGGCCCCTTGTTTGAGAAACATAGTGACTACCAGGATCTGATTGACCAGCACCACAAATCCAAGATACCGAAGTTCCTAACCCCTGATGAGAGCCAAGCACAACAGGCCAAGCTTACTCAGTTCATCAAGGAAAGAAGTGACTTCAACCACCAACGTTACTTGAGCCCTAAACCTGGTGCTAAACGTGCCAAAAAGGGAAACCATGCCGCAGCTACTACAGCAGGTCCAAGTAGCAAGGTTTCCTCTGTTCGTCAGTCTCTTCAGACCCAACCAGCCCCTGATCTAAAAACCATCAGCAACAAACTAGAGAACAGATTGAACACCTTGAAATCTGATTCTGATGAACAGAAAAAACCTGCTAAACCGGTTGCTAAACAGAAGGTGGCAGAAGCCATCAAGCTATCCAGAAACAAAATTCAAGATAGAGATGATACGGATGATTTCTCTGCGTATTCATCAATAGCTTCACTTGAACAGCAGATTGGCAATCTTTCACTACAGATTCATATATTAATGATTCAGGCTGCTGGTGCCAAAGGGAAACGATACTCCCGATTACAATCTAAAATCATCATTCTTCAATTGCAGGTTTCAGAATTAAACCTAGAGCTTGAGAAGAAAAAGGCCAACAAATCCAAAAAAGATTTCTTCTAAGCTGTTGACTATTGGATTCTATTTGCTAAATGTTAATTATCATCTAGCAAGGAGAATTATGGGATATTCAGAAATAATGGCAGAAAATGGAAGGAAAGGCGGTTTTGCAAAAGCAGAAAAATACAAACCACTCATCAGAGAGGTAGTTAGGTTATTTGTCACACGACCACGAATGACACAACAAGAAATAGCTTTAAAGGTAGGAGTTTCACAGGGCTTTGTGTGTGAGCACACCAAAAGCCCATTAACCAAACTTCAGAGATATGAACGATTTATAAAAGACATCGTTGGTGATTTGACCGATGAAGAAGTTGACAAAATTCTCTTCAAAGCAAAAATGGAAGAAAGGTTTCTTGCGCAGAAAGAAGACGTCAATACCATGAAGAACCACAAGCGATCAAAAATCTAGCCATATCGTATTTATAAATTGTTAATTCACCGCTCCAGATAAGAGAAAAATGCTCTATCCTCCTGCAACATATGCCGGGCAATAATTTCGTTCGCGAGAAATTCGAACACCTCTCCAAGATTCAGCTGTCCGGTACGATATTTATCCGCAAGCATTCGACCATGCATGAGCAGCTGCTCATGCAATCTGGCATGCGCCACCACATCAGGGAACCCCGCTTGCGTAACAATCTCTTCTTCATCCTCAAAATGCTGTGCAACATCACCAAGTAGCTTGTCGATGATCGCAGATACGCGCTCAACAGCTTGTCGATTCATAATTGCGGTCAGTAATTGGTTCGCGTCTGCAAAGAGCTGTTGATGTTGCGCATCAATTCGAGCATTTCCGCTCAAGTAAGACGAATGCCATGAGAGCTTAACAAACCCCGTTGACGGATGATTGTTCGTGCAGGTGCACGGCTCATTGGACATAACAATCGCGTTACGCCCAATTTCCTTAGCTTTGTACATAGCCATATCCGCTTGTTTGAGAATACATTCTTTCGAATCTTCTTCTCCCCAAAACAGGGTGAGTCCGATACTGGCTGTACAGTGGTGTTTAATCAGCTTGTTTTCCTGATCAGTACTCAGGCGCAACAGGTAAGGTTCAGAGAGTTTCTGCTGGATTTTTTCTGCGACCAGTTGAGCACGTGCGGCTGCATCACTTTTATCGCAATTCAATTCCTCAATCAGGATCACAAACTCATCTCCGCCGAAACGGGCTACCGTATCAACTTCACGCACGCAGGATTTCAGTCTGGATGCGGCTTCTACCAGTAGCTCATCACCGGCTTCGTGCCCATAACTATCATTCAGGGGTTTGAAGTTATCCAGGTCGAGGAAGATCAACGCACCGAAATTTTCAGAACGTTTACTGCTGGCCATCGCATGAATCAGGCGATCACTCAGTAAGCGCCGATTAGCAAGTTTGGTCAATGGATCGTAAAACGCCAGTTGATTGGCCTGCTCTTCTAGCTGTTTGCGCAGCGTAATGTCCTGAAACTCTGTCACCCGAACTTCTCGCCCCTTGTATGGAATATTCTTGCCGCGAATATTCATGTGCATCATGGAGCCATCTTTGCGTAGCCCTTCGACATCGTAGCTTTCTAACATATCGGATACGATGTTTTGCATGACTTTTTTACGCCATGCAGGTGCGATCAGCAGTAAGCCATCCATACCAATCAATTCTTCTCGGCTGTATCCCGTCATTTCTTCCAGACTGCGATTGCAGTCAAGAATGATGCCTTTTTCATGGATAGATATGCCGCCAAAGGACGCTTCATGCAATGCCCGAAAACGTTCTTCACTCTCTTGTAACGCCGTTTCCCGAACAGCAATCCGCTCCAACAGTCGGTTAAAGGTCATAATCAGCTTGCCAAGCTCATCATGTCGGACAACTGGCAATTGCTGCGCAACACTATCCGTTTCGGATAAGGATGAGAGTTTTTGAATCACTGCCTGGAATGGTTTGAATTGATGCCTCACTCAGCAACCACCAAGTCAGCAAACCCATCAATAGCGTGAGGAGTGCAGTCGCCCATAGCATATGCTTTTGCATAGCACGTACGGGAACGAAAGCCTCATTCGTTGCGATTGAGGTATGAACGATCCAGCCTGCCGAGGGTACTTGCTTAGTGGAAGCCAAGACCTCCACACCAAAGGTATTGCGATAAATGGATGAGCCCTCAAACCCCGGTGCAGCGATACGATCAAGACCCGGAACTTTACCGGGATCGGGCAGCTTGCCCATGATTCTGGATTTTTTTGATGAAGTCACAATCAAGCGACATTGTGGTGCGACCAAATAGTACGCGCCGGTTTCTCCGTAGCCATTTTTTTCAATCTTGTCGAGAAAGTTAGGCTTGCTAAGATTGGTTTCTCCAACCAAAAAACCAACGATTTTGCCGTCTGTCGATTTTATGGGAGCAGCCATATCCAGCATCGTTGCGGATGAAGGCGTAGCTCTTGTCGGCTTTCCCAGCGCAGATTTACCACTTCTGATAATGCTCTTGACCGATTCGAGATCTTTGTAATCAATCCCAATCCGTTTTGAAGAAATGGGAGAATCTGCAATAGCAATCCCATTGGTATCCAAAACAAAAACACCCGCATTGAACTGATTGTGCAAAACGAAACGCTGATCGAGAAACCTTTGCAGGTTGGCCGGGTTTTTCAGCATATCCCCCGGGATAGCTCCGGCGATCAGTTCCAACGCTTTGAAACGATCTTCCATGCTCTGGTTGATTTCTGATGCAATGAAAGTAACAGCGGAGAATTGCTGCTCGCCCGTGAGGCGCTGCATCTCCTCGCGGAGTATGCGGCTGATATAGATGGACAGTGACCAGATGCTGGCGATAAAAATCGCCAGCGTAAAGGTGATCACTTTTGTCTTGAAAGAGACGTTCCGAAATGGACGAATCAGTAAAAATCGCACTTTTGAATCCAATCTACATATCCAAAATATGAAATGCACTCTACAAATAAAGCGCGAATGTAAAGAAAAACCCGCATTTCAAACGAAATTACTGACCAGCGTTCTCAGCTCAGGCCATTTCTCGTTTCCAGTTTTCCAACATTGATACCAGTTCCGTCGAGGTTTTCTGGAAAGTGTCATTTTGTTGCATGGCCGCTGTCGCTTCAGCACGCTTTCCTGTACACGCCTTCTCGGCAATCTCTCCTGCACAGGAATGAAAATGACTGTGTAGATCACAAATCTGCCGATAACGCGGAGCATCCTTCATATGAGAAGGAATACTGGTCGAATTCAGCCATTTACCAAATGCGCATTGATCATTTGCTTTGATGGAGGATACAGGGACATCAGAAGCTCCACTCTGGATCATGCTAGAGAGTCGGCCTCGCCAGGCGCTGTGTGCCGCAATCGCTTTGTCTATCTGCTCCACAACACTCAGCCTGGCGCTCAATGCAAGTTTATTGTTCGCGGCCGAACCCTGATTGGAAAACAAGCGGAACACGGCCAGTGATTGCTCAATGTGATTGATGGCATTGAGCATTCGACTGACAGATGTCCAGAGCTTTTCAATTCCTTGCTGGTTGGTTTCGGACAGAGATGCAATCTGCTCCATATTCCGAGCTACTTCTTGTCCTGCTTCGGCCTGCTGTTCGGCTGCTTCAGCAATATGTCCAGATAGGTTGACCGATTCTTGACTTGCCGCTTCAACAGAGGCGAAGCAACTTACGCTCTCTTGCATGTGCTGGGTGCTTTTATCTACCGTTGCTGCCGTTTCATCCATGACGGCATCTACCTCTGTCGCCAGACGCAAAACATCCGTCACCATCTGGTTAATTTCACCCGTACTTCCCGCTGTGCGTTCTGCCAGTTTACGAACTTCATCGGCCACCACTGCGAAACCGCGTCCTGTTTCACCTGCACGGGCAGCTTCAATGGCGGCGTTCAGTGCTAACAAATTCGTTTGTTCTGCGATTTCCTTGATCACTTGCGTCACCGTGTTGATACGAACCACTGCGTCATTCAGTTGGGTGATCTTTTCTCTCGTACCCTGTACAGCAGTCACGGCTTCACGGGCACTGCGCATTCCAGCCTCAACAACACTTCTGCCTGTGGCAATGCGTTCTCCCGATGTCAGTGCGGCACGTGAGGTGTCAGCCGAACAGCTTGCCACTTCTGCGACGGCTTGGCAGAACTCTTCCGTTGCCGCAGCAACAGCAGAAATTCGGTCGTGTTGTGTGTTGATGTGATCATTCATCTGGTCCGCTTCACGATTGACTTGCTCCATTTCAATCATGGATGTGCCGGTGGCTTCCTGAATATGATCAATGCTGACCAGCCAGCGGGTTTGCATGACAGAAAATGCATTCGCAATTCGCCCTATTTCATTGGGCTTCTGAATGTCATATCGTTCAGCCAAGTCTCCTTCGCTCAACAATTGCAATTTGCTCTCCACCTCAGAGAGTGGTTTGAACACTTTCAAGTTGACCAGTAGTGCCAAAGGCAATAGCGGTAACAGCGCTAAAATACCGGTGAACATATCCAGCCATGCAGGTAAGGAAAATTGCATGACCAAGACGTTCAAAATGATCGGAATGGCGATGGCGGCAAAAAGCAGATTGAATTGGGTTTTCAGAGACAGTGGTCTGGTCTTGATGCTGGAAAACCGCCCGTCCTTACCGAGTTGTGCATATAGCTGAGAAGCTTCATTGACTTGTTGTTTGCTGGGAGCTCGTCTTACCGACATGTAGCCGATAGTTTGTCGCTGCTTTTGAATCGGCACGACCAGTGCATCTACCCAATAATAATCGCCATTCTTGCAGCGGTTTTTAACAAAACCGCGCCAAGGCAGTCCGGCTTTCAGGCAACGCCACATATCGGCAAATGCGGCGGGCGGCATGTCGGGGTGACGAACGATGTTGTGGCTTTGCCCCATCAGTTCTTCACGAGAAAAACCGCTGACGGCGACAAAGGCTTCATTCGCATCGGTAATGACCCCTTTGAGATTTGTTTGCGATACGAGGTATACACCTTCTGGGATAGGTACTTCGGTCCCGGTTACGGGCATGTTTATTTTCATTGTGGTGCTCCGAGAAAAGAAAGATGGCGCCGAGGGACATGAGAAGATCCCGCTGTAACCATACCACTGCATTCAAGGCTAAGGTAGCGATTTCCGCCCTCAAGGGCGACGAAACGCTGACCGCGCTAGCGGAAAAGTTGATGCTCATCAGAATCGGTTCACGCAATGGAAGACCTAGTTGCTTGAGAATGCAACGAAAGTGTTCGCCACAGCCACCGAAAAAGGGGTCGGCAGAACCGGACTTGTAGGCACTGCATGCCAAGATCGGCCAGCAGGCGCTGGAGATTGATTTTTGGCTGGCGCGCTCGGTCTCTTCTGTGTGCTTCTGGCAGTGATGCAACAAGCTCTTGTACGAACAGATCAGCCATGTCTTTTTCCCACTGAAAAATGGGAAGCACAAACAATAGTACAACATGCTATACAAATTATTGATTTGTATAGCAATTAACAGCTTTGTTTCTCCAAAACAACCAAGCGTTGCTTGAACGAGGCTAGGTCATGGCGTAACCAGATGGAGCGAACATCGGACGGTTAGACGAAGATGCCCCGATGGCGTAACACGTGACAGAATGGTAAGCAGGCTCAACTAGGCTCGCCGTCGTGCAATCAGATAAATTTTCATCTAGAAATAAGAAATAGAAAGTACCCCAAGGCGATTTTTATTTCTTACCCGCTTCTTCATCCCACTTCCGCAGGAGAGCAAGCTTTTCAGCAATCTTGATTTCTAAGCCTCTTGGCACTGGCTGATACCAACCAGGTTCTCCTATCCCATCAGGTAGGTATGTCTCACCAGCAGCGTATGCGTTCGGTTCATCATGGGCATACCGGTACTCATGGCCATAGCCCAGTTCCTTCATCAGCTTGGTAGGAGCATTCCGCAAATGGACAGGAACCTCTCTGCTCTTGTCCTGCTTAACAAAAGCTCTTGCTTGGTTGTAGGCGTTGTAGCCAGCATTGCTCTTTGCTGCAATCGCCAAGTAGATCACAGCTTGTCCAAGGGCTAGTTCACCTTCAGGACTTCCCAACCGTTCAAAGGTTGTAGCTGCATCATTGGCTATCTGCATCGCTCTTGGATCGGCAAGCCCAATGTCTTCCCAAGCCATACGGATGATTCTTCTAGATAGATAGCGAGGATCAGCGCCACCATCCAACATCCTTGTCAGCCAATACAAAGCAGCATCAGGATTGGAACCTCTGACCGATTTATGAAGGGCTGAAATCTGGTCATAGAAATTGTCACCACCCTTATCAAACCTTCTTGAATTCAGAGTGAGTGCATTTCCAATGAACTCTGCATCAATGACTTCTACACCGGCAGCACTTGCTGCCGTTGAACATTGTTCCAGCAGGTTCAAGAATCTTCTAGCATCACCATCTGCATAACCAATGATGGTGTCTACAGCCAAATCTTCAAACTTCAAGTGTCCAAGAACCTGTTCTTGAACCCTCTTCAACAACTGCTTCAGTTCATCTTCTGTCAAAGACTTCAGCACATACACCTGAGCCCTAGACAGCAAAGCAGAATTCACTTCAAAAGAAGGATTCTCAGTTGTTGCACCTATGAACGTGACCAAGCCACTTTCAGCATAGGGAAGAAGAGCATCTTGTTGAGACTTATTGAATCTGTGAATTTCATCCACAAACAGAATCGTCTTCTTACCTCTATCTAGATTCTGTTGGGCTTGTTCCATCGCGCCCCTGATGTCTTTCACACCAGAGAAGACCGCAGACAGTGCAATGAACTCACAGTCAAAATAGTTGGCAGTCAGTCTTGCCAGAGTGGTTTTACCAACACCCGGTGGCCCCCAAAAGATCATGGAATGGGGCTTGCCTGACTGGAAAGCTAACCTCAGTGGCTTACCTTCACCTAGAAGATGTGACTGCCCAATGACTTCATCCAAGGTCCGTGGTCTGAGTGCTTCTGGCAGTGGTGCAACAGGTGTTTGTGCGAACAAATCAGCCATGCTTTACCCCCATTGAACAATGGGGAAGCACAAGAAATTGCACAACACTCGTTATAAATCGTTGATTTATATAGTGCTTGACAGCTTTGTTGAAGCGGTGCACCTCGTCAACGAACAGGATGGTATGGCGGCCGCGGGCAGCCGCCATCTGGGCGCGCTCGACTGCCTCGCGGATGTCCTTGACCCCGGAAAACACCGCCGACAACGGGGTGAATTCGGCATCAAAGGCATGGGCCAGGATGCGCGCCAGCGTGGTCTTGCCCACGCCGGGCGGCCCCCAGAGGATCATTGAGTGCGGCGTGCGCGACTCGATCGCCAGCCGCAGGGGCTTGCCGGCGCCGATGAGGTGCTGCTGGCCCACCACGTCATCCAGCGTGGTGGGGCGCAGGGTTTCTGCCAGCGGGACCGTCCGGTTGCCCGTATCGCCAAACAGGTCGGCCATTCAGGCGGCCCCGTTGACCGGCGGCAGGCTGGAAAGATCCCAGCGCGGCTTGATGGAAAAGCTGCCGGCTGCATGGGCCTGCTTCAGGCGCATGGCGCCGGCCAGCGCAATCATGGCGCCGTTGTCGGTGCAGAGCGACAGCGGCGGATAGAACACCTCTACCCGGCGTCTGGCACAGGCGGCATCCAGTGCCGTGCGCAGCTGGCGGTTGGCACCCACGCCACCGGCGACCACCAGCCGCTTGAGGCCGGTGCGCTTGAGCGCACCCAGGGATTTTTTGACCAGCACTTCGACGATCGATTCCTGGAAGGCGCGGCAGATGTCGGCGCGGGTCTGTTCGTCGATGGGGCCAAGATCGGCCTCGACGCGGGTCTTGAGCGTCAGCACGGCGGTTTTCAGCCCGGAAAAGCTCATGTCGAGGTCGGCGGAATTGAGCATGGGGCGCGGCAGGGTGAAGCGGGCCGGATCGCCGGATTCGGCCAGCCGGGACAGCAGCGGACCACCAGGGTAGGGCAGGCCCAGCAGTTTGGCAGTCTTGTCGAAGGCTTCGCCGGCAGCGTCGTCCAGCGTTTCGCCCAGGGTTTCGTACTGCCCCACGCCATGCACGGCCATCAGTTGCGTGTGTCCGCCGGAGACTAGCAGGGCGACAAACGGAAAGGCCGGAGCCGGGTCGGCCAGCATGGGCGACAGCAGGTGGCCTTCGAGGTGGTGCACGTCGATGACCGGAATGTCCAGTCCGAACGCCAGGGCGTTGGCGACCGAGGCGCCGACCAGCAGGGCGCCACCCAGTCCGGGGCCCTGGGTAAAGGCGATGGCATCCAGGTCGGCCAGGGTTTTGCCGCCTTCGGCAAGGCAGGCCTGGGTCAGCGGGATGATGCGGCGGATATGGTCGCGGCTCGCCAGTTCCGGCACGACGCCGCCGTATTCGGCGTGCATGGCCATCTGGGTGTGCAGGGCGTGTGCAACCAGGCCGCGTTCGGTGTCGTACAGTGCGACGCCGGTTTCGTCGCAGGAGGATTCAAAACCAAGAACAAGCATGACAAAGCCCGCAAGCCGGGCACCGTTCGGAAAACGGCCATTCTACCCGTCCCCTCGCCGTTGCGGGACGACGGGGCCGGTCGCCGGCACCTGCATAAGCATAGTGCCGGGCGGCAGGGTGACGGGCGGTGGCTTGGGGTATTCTGTGTGCTTTAGATCCTGACACGAGGTGAATGGCGCCATGAAGGCAAGGCTCAAGCAGATTGAAGGTTCGCGTTTTCTTGGTGAGTCGGAATCCGGCCACGGCGTGGTGATCGATCCGGAAAAACGGTTTGGCGCCAGCCCGATGGAGCTGGTGCTGATGGGAGCGGCAGGCTGCTCCAGCTATGACGTCGTCAGCATTCTGAAAAAAGGACGGCAGGATGTGCGTGACGTGACGGTGGAAATGGATGCCGACCGCGCTGACACCGAGCCGAAAGTGTTTACCCGCATCCACTTCCGTTTCATCGTGACCGGCCGGCAACTCAAGCCGGAGCTGGTGGAACGGGCAATCAGCCTGTCAGCCGAAAAATACTGCTCAGCTTCGATCATGCTGGGGAAAACCGCCGTGATTACCCATGATTTCAGCCTGATTGAAGTGGAATGATTTTGCCGCTTTGATGGTCCGGCCGGCAGTCAGTCTGCCGGTTTTCTTTTTTGGGTGAATGATTTGTAAATTGCCGCGTAATGCGGAAATTTTTTCCGTATCAAGAAAATATGAGATTGAGGCTTGGAGCCCGGACCGGACTGGCGGCACAATAAGCTTTTGCTCAGCATCGTCCTGCATGACTCCAGTCCGCATTTTATTCGTCTGTATGGGCAATATTTGCCGCTCTCCCACTGCCGAAGGCGTGGCCAGGGCGGTTTTTGCCGCTGCGGGCGTTGGCGGACAGATATGGTTCGATTCGGCTGGTACGCATGCCTTCCATGTTGGCGAAGCACCCGATCCACGCAGCCAGCAACATGCCCTGCGACGCGGTTACGACCTGTCCGGTCTGCGGGCGCGCCAGGTGGTTCCGGCAGATTTTGCCGGTTTTGATTGGATTCTGGCGGCTGACCGTCACAATCTTGCCATGTTGTCAGCCCATGCTGTTGCCGGCAGCAAGGCCCGGCCGGGATGCATGCTGGACTGGGCCGGGCGTCCCGGAGAGGATGTTCCTGACCCGTATTATCAGGGTGAGGCCGGTTTCGAGACGGTTCTGGATGACTGTGAAGACATGGCTGCCGGCTTGCTGGCGGCATGGCGGCGCGGCGAACTGCGGCAAGGGGCAGCATGAACGACACCGCAGGCAACGATATCGTGATGTCCGGGCCAGACCTCGCTCCGCCGGATGCGGAGCTGACGGCCCCGGCGCACTGGTCCGGGGAGTATTACCGGACAGCGCTGGCACACCTGAACGAAGGGGTGCTGTTCGTGTCGCCTTCAGGCTGCATGGTGCCGGGCAACCCGGAGGCCGTGCGCATCATCGCCGTACCGTCGGCCGAGCTGAGCCATGTGACCCGTGAGGGCGAGTGGGAAACCCTGGCGGAAAACGGCGAGCCGCTGGCCATGGCGGACCGGCCCGGGGCTCGGGCCTGCTTTGCCGGCGAAACCGTCGAGCGCCAGGTGGTCGGCATGCGCCGGCCCGGAGCTGCCGAGGTGCAGTGGCTGCGCATGAATGCCGCGCCGGTTTACCAGCCGGAGAAGCAGGAGCCGGTCGGTGCGGTGGTCACGTTTGTCGACATTACCCGCGAGCGCCAGCGCCAGGAATCCTTGCAGCGCATGGAAGCCCGCTGGCAGGCATTGTTTGAAACGTCGGGCGATGTGGTTTACGACTTCGATGTCGCGACCGGCCGGCTGGAGCTGGCACCGGCATGGATGCAGATGCTCGGGCTTGGCAGCATGCCGGACGATCATTACCAGGACTGGCTGAAACGCGTTGATCCGCAAGTGCGTGGCGACGTGGAAGCTGCCCTGTGTGCCCATCTGCAAGGCGATACCGCCGATTACAGCGTTGAATATCCGCTGCTGCACGAATCGGGTGACTGGCTGCACGTATTCGAGCGTGGCTGCGTCTACCAGCGTGATGCCGACGGGAAGCCGTTGCGCATGCATGGCGTCATCATCGACCTGTCACGGCAGTTGCGTGCCGAAGAGGCACAGCGCCGGCTTGAAGGCATCGTGGCAGCCAGTTCCGACGCCATGGCGTTCATTGATACGGAAGGACTGGTCGGATTTGCCAGCCCGGCCTTGTGCCACCTGCTGTCCATCGGGGTGCAGGAAGTGCGCGGCCGGCAGCTGGAAGAGCTGCTGGCGGCCTACGCCAACCGGCGCGAACTGATGCAGGGGATTGAGGGGGCGCTGGCGGGCCGGAACCTGCGCATGCAGACCTGGCTGACGCTGCCCGGCGGCGGTGTGCGCTGTCTGGAATCGTCCTTTGACCCTTACCGCAATACCGAAGGTCAGGTTGTTGGCGCGGTGTGCGTCCTGCGCGACATGACCGACAACGCCCGCAAGACATTGTTGTTCGAGCAGGCCGAGCGTGCCGCTCAAATCGGTGGCTGGATGCTGGACATCGACGCCGATGTGCTTGACCTGTCGCAGCAGGCGCGCGAGCTCCTGAACATTGCCGCAGACCGGCAGCAGGTGCCGCTGGCCGAGGTGATGGCGCAGTTTGACGAGGCGACGTTCAAAAAGGCCGGGCGTCTTCTGGAGGCTTTCCGCCACTCGCATTCCGTGGCGACGCATGAAATCCACTTTGACGCCGTACTGGTCACGCCGCACGGTGTGCGGCGGCGGCTGGCGCTTTCGGCCCGTACCTTGCAGGTTGTCGGACAGGGGCATTACGTAACCGGATCGGTGCAGGATGTCACCAGCCTGCGGCGGGCCGAGCGCGAGCTGATGCTGTCGGCGCAGGTATTCGAACACGGCAGCGAAGCGGTGTTCATTACCGATGCCAGTCACCGCATCCTGCGCGTCAATCCGGCTTTCGAGGCCATTACCGGCTACGCCGCGGGTGAAGTGCTGGGGCTGACACCGGATTTCCGCTGTGTCTCGTCGCCTGGCGGTACCTGTATCAGCCAGCGCTGGGAACTGGCCGAACAGACCGGGCGCTGGCAGGGCGAGATTGTCTGCCGCCGGCGCTCCGGCGAGCATTATTACGAGTGGAGCGCCCTGAGCGTCGTGCGCCATGCCAACGGCTCGGTGCTGTATTTCATCGGCCAGTTCAGCGACATTTCGGCGGTCAAGGCCGCCGAGGCACGCGCCCTGCGGCTGGCATGTTTTGATCCGCTGACGGGCCTGCCCAACCGCAGCCTGTTGTTCGACCGCCTGCAGGAAGTGCTCAACCGCGAACCGCACAACGGTGCCGTGCTGTTTTGCGATCTGGACCGCTTCAAGAACATCAACGATTCACTGGGGCATACGCTGGGCGATGCTGTGCTGAAAGAGGTGGCCCGCCGGCTAGTGGCGCGGGTGCGGCCCGGCGACACGGTCTGCCGTTATGGCGGCGACGAGTTCGTGCTGGTCTTGCCGGGGCTTTCTGACTGTGCTGTGCTGGAGCAACTGGCCGAGCAGCTGCTGGCCGATGTGTCGTCGCCGATCCTGCTTGACGGGCTGGACCTGCGCGTTACGCCATCGCTGGGGGTCGCCGTTTTTCCGCGTGACGGCAACGATTGCGATGCCTTGCTGCGGCATGCAGATGCCGCGCTCTATCACGCCAAGAGCCGTGGCCGGAATACCTACCGTTTTTTCACCCGCGAAATCGACGACCGGGTCAGCGAATACCTGCATATCGAGCACGGGCTGCGCAGCGCGCTGGAGCGCGGGGAATTCGAGCTGCACTACCAGCCTCAGGTGGACATGGCCTTTGGCCGAGTGGTCGGTGTCGAGGCGCTGTTGCGCTGGAAGCATCCCGAGCAGGGCATGATTTCACCGGTACGCTTCATTCCGATTGCCGAAGAAACCGGGCTGATTGTTCCGATTGGCATGTGGGTGATACGCGAAGCATGCCGACAGGCTATGCTGTGGCGGCGCGCCGGCCTGAGACCCATGACGATGGCGGTCAACCTGTCCGGCCGCCAGTTTTCCCGTTCGGTCATCGAAGCAATCGACGAGGCGCTGGCCGACAGCGGGCTGGACCCGCGCTGGTTGCAGGTTGAAGTGACAGAAAGCGTGATCATGGAAGATACCCAGGAGGCCTATACCGTGCTGGAAGCCCTGCGGGCCCGCGGCCTGACCGTGGCGGTGGACGATTTTGGCACCGGCTACTCCAGCCTGGCCTATCTCAAGCGTTTTCCGATCGACAAGCTCAAGATCGACCGCTCGTTCATCCGGGACATCGATCTGGACGAGGACAATCCGGTGATTGTCGACGCCATCATCGGCATGGCGCACAACCTGCGCATCAAGGTGCTGGCCGAAGGGGTGGAAACCCGTGCGCAATGGGATTACCTGCGTCAGCAGGGGTGTGACGAGGTGCAGGGCTACCTGGTTTCCAGGCCACAGCCGGCTGCGGCGCTGGGGGCAATGGATGCTGGAACGGGGCATGCAGCACGGGAGGGAGCGCCTGTGACGGCCCGGCGTGATGATCCGCTGGTCATTGCTCCGTGCCATGCGGCGGACGTGATCCTGCCCCGTGCCGGCAGCCGGGCCGTCGGCCGTCCGCCCCTGCTGGCGATTGGCGCTTCGACCGGCGGGACCGAGGCATTGAAGGTCGTGCTGGGGCAACTTCCGCGTGACTGTCCGCCGGTGCTGGTCACGCAGCACATGCCGCCGGTATTCACCCGGTCGTTTGCGGCCCGGCTGGACGCCTTGTGCCAGATCGGTGTCAAGGAAGCCGAGGACGGTGAGTTGCTGGGCAACGGCATGGCTTACGTGGCGCCGGGTGATGCACACCTGATGGTGGTCTGGCAGGGCGGACGTTATCGCTGCCGCTTGAGCCAGGGCGTGGAAGTCAACCGGCACCGGCCTTCGGTGGACGTGCTGTTCCGGTCGGTGGCCAACGAGGCCGGCGCGGCCGCGATGGGCGTGATCCTGACCGGCATGGGGCGTGACGGCGCCAGCGGCATGCGCGAACTGAAAGATACGGGCGCATTTACCGTGGCGCAGGACGAGGGCACGTGTGTGGTATTCGGCATGCCCAAGGAAGCGATTGCCCAAGGGGGAGTTGAAGAAGTCTTGCCGCTGGAGCGGATCGGGCTGCGCATGGTGGAATGGTGCCGCGGTCGCGGGCCGGCTTCGGACAGTCGGAGAATCTGAATGAAAGAACTGCCGATCCTGGTGGTGGAAGACGATCTGGCGCTGCGTGAGGCGCTGGTCGATACGCTGGAACTGGCGGGAGTTGCCGTCCGTGTGGCCGGTGACGGAGAAGAGGCGCTGGCTGTGCTCCGGCGCGAGCCGGTCGGACTGGTGCTGTCGGATGCGCAGATGCAGCCGATGGATGGCTACAGGCTGTTTTTCGAGATGCGCCAGCGCCGGTTGCAAGTCCCGTTCATGCTGATGACCGCACACGGGGCCATTGACCGCGCAGTGGACCTGCTGCGGGCGGGGGCCTGTCATTACCTGACCAAACCGTTCGAGCCCTCGACCTTGCTGGTCGAGGTGGAAAAACACCGGCTCAAGCTGCCGGAGGTGCCTGAGTCCGACGATGGCCAGCAGCCGGTGGCGCATTCTCCGGTGATGCGCGAGCTGCTGAAGATGGCGCGCAAGGTGGCGGCCAGCGAGGCCACGGTGCTGATTACCGGTGAATCGGGTGTCGGCAAGGAAGTGATGGCACGCTTTTTGCATGCCAATTCACCCCGGGCGAACCATCCTTTTGTGGCCGTCAATTGCGCTGCCATTCCGGAGAGCCTGTTCGAGTCGGTATTGTTCGGGCATGAAAAAGGCGCGTTTACCGGTGCGCTCAGCAGCCATGCCGGCAAGTTCGAGCAGGCGCAGGGCGGTACGCTGCTGCTGGATGAAATTTCGGAAATGTCGGCTGCCATGCAGGCCAAGCTGCTGCGGGTGATCCAGGAGCGCGAAGTAGAGCGGGTAGGCGGGCAGCGTCCGGTACGCCTGCATGTGCGCTTTCTGGCCACGACCAACCGCGATCTGGCTGCCGAAGTGGCCGCCGGACGTTTCCGTGCCGATCTGTACTACCGGATCCATGTATTTGAAATGAATATACCGCCGCTGCGCCAGCGCCGCGAAGATATCCTGCCTCTGGCCTGCAACTATCTGAAACGTCATGATAAATCATTGAATTTTACGGATTTTGTCATCACGGGCGCTGCGGCTGCCAAATTGACGGCCCATGACTGGCCGGGTAACATCCGCGAGCTGGAAAATGTCTTGCAACGCGCGGAAATCCTCGCCGAAGCCGGTGTGGTTGATGCGGATTGCCTGCACTGGTCAGGCAGTTTGATACCTTTGTCGTGTCAGGGCGTGCTGCATTCCGGAGACGTGCTGCCGGTTCATGTTCCTGAGCAGCCCGTTGACATGAAAAGTCTGGAAAAGCAGCACATCGTCGAAACATTGCGCACCGTGGGTGGTGTGCGCAGGCTGGCTGCCGAGCGTCTGGGCATCAGCGAGCGTACCCTGCGCTACAAACTGGCCCGCTGGCGTGAAGCGGGTGAAATCGACTTGGCCACCCTTGCGGGTGAACGGCACGGAGAAGATGCATGAGAACCGAAGGGATCGATCAATTGCTGGGCGAGTTGCGTACTGTCGCGACCTTGGCATCCGGCAAGCCGGCACCGCAGCAGGTCACCAAGGATGCCGTCGAGCCTGTCGACTTTGCCGCCGTACTGCAGGCCTCGCTCGACAAGGTGGCCGAGCGGCAGGCCGGTAGCCAGAACCTGCAGCAGCGCTGGGAGCTGGGTGACGAAAACGTCAACCTGCACGATGTCATGCTGTCGCTGCAAAAGGCCAGCCTGTCATTCCAGACCATGGTGCAGGTCCGCAACAAGCTGGTCAGTGCCTACCAAGACATCATGAATACGCAGGTTTGACCTGTATCCGAGCACGACACCTGTGCGTGCCTGTCCAGCCTGCATCTGATTTATGGCCGAATTGAACGAATCTTCCCCTCCGACCTTCCAGCAGCGCGTACGCGAGGCGCTGGAGCGTTACCGTGCCTTGCCCGGCAACAAGAAACTGTTGCTGTTTGGCGGCATGGCTGCCGTGGCGTCCATTCTGGTTGCTGCTTACCTGTATACGCGCGAACCTGCCTACAAGGTGTTGTTCAGCAATCTGCCCGACCGCGAAGGCGGGCAGGTGACCGAAGCGCTGACCAAGCTCAACGTGCCCTACCAGCTTGCCGACGGCGGCGTGATCCGGGTGCCGGCCGAGCAGGTGTATTCCACCCGCCTCAAGCTGGCTTCCGAAGGCCTGCCCAAGGCCAGCGGTATCGGTTTCGAGCTGATGGACAACCAGAAATTCGGCATCAGCCAGTTTGCTGAACAGGTCAATTACCAGCGTGCCGTCGAGGGTGAGCTGGCCCGTACCATCGAGGCGCTGGGGGTGGTCGAGTCGGCCCGCGTGCATCTGGCCATGCCCAAGCAAAGCGTGTTTGTGCGCGAACAGCAGCTGCCGACCGCCTCAGTACTGCTGAACCTGCGCCCGGGCTTCATTCTTGATGCCGGGCAGATTGCCGGCATCCGCAACCTGGTGGCCTCTGCCGTTCCGGGGCTGCCGCAAAAGAACATCACCATCGTTGACCAGGAAGGCAACCTGATTTCGCGCATGCCGGACATGGAAGACGGCTCGGCCGGCCTGTCGCGCCGCCAGCTGGATTACGTGCGCCAGATCGAGACCAGCCTGACCAAACGCATCGAAGCCATCCTTGAACCCATTGTCGGCAGCGGTAACGCACGGGCGCAGGTCACGGCTGCCGTGGACTTCTCCGAAGTCGAGCAGACTGCGGAAACCTTCAACCCCAATACGCCTCCCAATGCCGGCGCCATCCGCAGCCAGCAGACCAGCGAGTCCCAGACCCGTGAAGAAGCACCGCAGGGCGGTGTGCCGGGCGCCCTGTCCAACCAGCCGCCCAATGCCGCTGCGGCCCCGGTCACATTGCCGCCCGGTACCCAGGCCGGCCTGATGCCCGCTCCCAACGGTCAGCAGAACCAGGCCCGGCCGGTCAAGAGCAACAAGGAGGCCACGACCAACTACGAGGTCGACCGTACCATCCAGCATGTCCGCCAGCAGACCGGTGCCCTCAAGCGCGTCACGGCAGCTGTCGTGGTCAATTTCAAGCGTACGACCACCGCAGACGGCAATGCCAAGATGACGCCGCTGTCCGAGCAGGAAATGCAGCAGCTGGACAAGCTGGTGCGTGAAGCCATGGGCTTCACCCAGGCGCGCGGGGACTCGGTACAGGTGGTCAATGCCTCGTTTGCCGACACGGCCGGCAGCAAGGCCGCATTGCAGGATCGCCTGCTCGATTACGCCAGCAACAATCCGGGTGAAATCCTCAAGTGGGTGCTGGGTGCGCTGGTGGTGCTGTACCTGCTGTTCGGTGTCATCCGGCCGGTGGTGCGCGACATCGTCAAGCCCAAGCCGGTCTTGCCGCCGCCTGGCTCTGATGCTGCGGCTGCCGAAGGCGAGGGTGTGGCCGGTGAAGGCGGCATGACCCTGGAAGACCTGGCCAATCTGGATCCGAAGGAGCTGGCCCGCCGCGAATACGACTCCATGCTGGAAGGGGCGCGGCAAGTGGTGCGTGCTGATCCGCGCATGGCCGCCCAGATCATCAAGGAATGGGTGAACAACGATGAGTGATGCCGGTATCCGCCGGAGCGCAGTGCTGCTCTTCAGTCTGGGACAGGCCGATGCGGTCGAGGTGTTCAAGTACCTCGGGCCGAAGGAAGTCCAGAAGATCTCGACCATGATGACCCAGATCACCAACCTGGGCCGGGACGAAATCATGCAGGCGGCCCAGCTGTTCCGTGACGAGGCACAGATGCGTGCCTCGATCGATGCATCCGACGAATTCCTGAAGCGGGTGCTGACCGAGGCGCTGGGAGAGGACAAGGCGTCCAACCTCCTGGACAAGATCACCCAGGGCAACGACCACACCGGTATCGAAAGCCTCAAGTGGATGGACCCGGCATCGGCTGCCGACCTGATCCGCAATGAACACCCGCAGATCATCGCCACCATTCTGGTCCACCTCGACCCGGACCAGTCCAGTGCCATCCTCCAGAACTTTACCGACCGCCTGCGCAACGATGCCCTGCTGCGGATTGCCACGCTGGAAGGCGTACAGCCGCAGGCCCTGCGCGAACTCAATGACGTGCTTACCCAGCTGCTGTCCGGCTCCGACCGCATCAAGAAGAGTGCCATGGGCGGTATCCAGCTGACGGCCGAGATCCTCAACTTCATGGGGGCCAACGTCGAGCATTCGGCGCTGGGATCCATCCGTGAATACGACCCGGAACTGGCTCAGCGCATCCAGGACAAGATGTTCGTGTTCGAAAACCTGCGCGACCTCGACAACCGGTCGATCCAGGTCCTGCTGCGCGAAGTGTCGAGCGAGTCGCTTATCCTGGCGCTCAAGGGCACCAGCAACGAGCTCAAGGAAAAGATCTTCAAGAACATGTCGTCGCGTGCGGCCGAAATGCTGCGCGACGATTTCGAGGCCAAGGGTCCGGTCAAGGTGTCGGAAGTCGAAGCCGAACAGAAGGAAATCCTCAAGATCGTGCGCAAGCTCGCCGACGATGGCCAGATCGTAATGGCCGGCAAGGGAGGCGAGGAAGGTGTCGTCGAGTAAGTCATCCCTGCGCCCCTTGTCTGGCGAAGCGGTCAGCTGGCAGCGCTGGGAGCTGGCCCCGCTGGATACGCCAAAGCCCGATGCGCTGGCCGGAGTTGATCTGGAGGCACTGGCCCAGGCGCTGGAGGCAGGAGCCTTGCCGACAGTGGAGGAGGCCGAAGGCGTCGAGGACGATACCGCAGGCGGAGACGAACCGGCCGGGGAGGAGGAGCCTTCGCCGCCAAGCGAGGACGTGACCGAAAGCGTGCAGCTGGCGTACCCGACGGCAGCCGAGCTGGAAGCCATCCATCAGGAAGCGTACCAGGCCGGTTTTGCCGCCGGAGAGGCCGAAGGCCACTCGGCAGGCCGGCAGGCCGGCCGGGATGAAGTCGTGGCCGAGCTGCGGCCGCAACTGCTGGCCGAGTTGCAGGCACTCGAAGCCCTGCGGACGGCGCTGGATGCCCGCGTGGCGGCACTGGATGCCGAAGTGGCTCCGCAATTGAGTGCGCTGGCGTTGAGTTGCGCGCAACGCATTGTCGCGGACCATGTCCGCAATTCGGCTCATGCCATCGAGCCTTTGCTGCTGCCGGTACTGGCCGGACTGGGCCGGCAATGGCAGCAGGCACGCCTGCGGGTACACCCCGATGATCTGGCGCTGGTGCAGACGGTTACGGCCCGTGAGGCAGCAGAAGTGCGCTGGCAGTTTGTCGCCGATCCGCTCATCGAGCGTGGCGGTTGCCTGCTCGAAGGACCGTCCGGCCGGATGGACCTGACGCTGGCTGCCCGCTGGGCCGCCTTGCAGGATGCGCTGGGCGTCGAGCCACTGCCTGTGGACCCGCTTCCGTCTGAACCTGACACGGTGATCCAGCATGGCAGCACCGTGTAATCCCTGGCATGACTATCTGACCGCCTGCTGTGCCACCGCCGGGCAAGCCGTGCTGGACCGGCCGCGCGGCTATCTGACGCGCGTCACCGGGCTGGTGATGGAGGCTGTCGGCCTCCGCCTGCCGGTCGGTGGCGGTGCCTGGGTGACGTTGCCGGACGGGCGGCGCATCGAAGCGGAAGTCGTCGGTTTTAACGGCGACGTGCTGTACCTGATGCCGGTCAGCTCCGTGCAGGGGCTGCTGCCAGGGGCGGCGGTCGAGCCCGACTGGCCGGTCAGCCCGCCCGTGTTTGGTCACGCGGCAACGCTGGATGCAGCCCAGGGCGGACGGCGCGTACCGGTGGGCATGAAACTGCTGGGGAGGATTGTCGACTCACTGGGGCGACCGCTGGACGAAGCCGGTCCCGTGCATCCGGACACGTTCTATCCCTTGCATGCGGCACCGATCAATCCGCTGGACCGTGACCCGGTGCGCTCCAGCATGGATGTCGGCGTGCGCGCTATCAACGGCCTGCTGACCGTGGGGCGTGGCCAGCGTCTGGGTCTTTTTGCCGGCTCCGGCGTGGGCAAATCCGTTCTGCTGGGCATGATGGCCAAGTACACGCGCGCTGATGTGGTGGTGGTCGGGCTGATCGGCGAACGGGGGCGCGAGGTCAAGGACTTCATCGAGAACATCCTTGGCGAGGAGGGCTTGGCGCGGGCCGTGGTGGTGGCGGCACCGGCGGATACGCCGCCGTTGATGCGCCTGCATGGTGCGGCCTATGCAACTGCGCTGGCCGAGTATTACCGCGACCAGGGTCTGGACGTATTGCTGCTGATGGATTCGGTCACCCGCTATGCCATGGCGCAGCGCGAAATTGCCCTGGCCATTGGCGAACCGCCGGTGACCCGTGGCTATCCGCCGTCAGTGTTTGCCAAGCTGCCGCAGCTGATCGAGCGTGCGGGCAACGGCCGGGCCGGTGGCGGTTCGATTACCGCTTTCTATACCGTGCTGTCCGAAGGCGATGACCAGCAGGACCCGGTTGCTGACAGCTCGCGTGCCATTCTGGACGGTCACTTCGTGCTCAACCGGCGGCTGGCCGAGGCAGGGCATTATCCGGCAATCGACATCGAGCAATCGATCAGCCGGGTGATGGTCGATGTAGTCTCGGCCGATCATGTCGCCAGCGCCCGTCGTTTCAAGCAGTTCTACTCGCGCTACCAGCGCAATCTTGACCTGATCAGTGTCGGTGCCTATGTATCCGGTGCTGATCCCATGCTGGACGAGGCCATTCGCCGGCATGACATGATGGAGTCGTTCCTGATCCAGCCTGCGCATGAAGCCAGTTTTTTTGCCGAATCGGTGACGGCGCTCAATGCCACGCTGAGTGGTGCATAACGCATCGTGGCCGCACCAAGCCGTTATGCCTTGCTGCTGCGTCTGGCCAGCGAGCGTACTGACCGGGCAGCCAAACAGCTGGGGCAGTCGCAGCAAAGGCTGCAAGCTGCCGAGGCCAAGCTCATGCAGCTGTCGCAATATCTGGGCGAGTATCGCCAGCAGCGGCTGGCACGTGCCAGCCAGGGAATGGGAGCACTCCAGTGGAACGATTTTCAGCGCTTTCTCGAGCGTCTGGAGGATGCCGAGCGCAGCCAGCAGCGAGACTGTGAGTGGTGCCGGCAGGCCGTCGAGCAGGCGCGCCAGCAATGGCAGGAGGCCCGTCAGCATCAGCGCGCCATGGAAACCCTGACCGAGCAGGAAGCAATGCGCCTGTTGGCCGAACAGACGCGGCGCGAACAGAAGCAGACGGACGAACTGGCAACCCGAGCCTTCATGCGCAAAGATTGATGATGGGTGGATTGTGTACAATCTGCCAAAACCTGGCGCGTTACTTGCTAGTATCCCAGCCGCTTTTGACCTCTCGCTGACGACAAGCCCATGACCATCACTGTTTCTCCTGCTGTCCCGAATGCTGCCGTGGCTCCGGCTCAACAAGCCGGACGTCAGGATGCCGAGCCGTCGTCCCTGGGAGTGTTTGCCGAACTGGTGCAGGCACAGGTCGAATCGATGAGCGGCGAAGCCGGGCATATCGTCAGCGAGGCGGACAAGAAAGATCCGAAGGATGCCGAGCCTGATGCCGACGTAACGGATCTGGCGGCCCTGCTGGGATTGCCGGCCAGTCTGACTGCGGCACCTGTCGAGCCGCGCGCCTTGCCGCAACAGGCTTCCGACAAGGGGGAGCCGCGGCTGGCCGGGTCGCAGGAAACCAAAGGAAATGGTGAAACACTGCTGGATGCCGTGAAAGGCCAGCTGGCTGACCAGGCCTCTCGTGATACGGGCAAGGTAAACGGACTGGAACGCAAGGGGAGCGAGTCGAATGCCCTTGCTGCAGGCGAGGCGGAAACTGCTGAGGCCAAGGCCGGAGATACGGGAGAGGCCGGCCCGGACGGCAAGCCGCTGGTTCCGCTGGCCCAGAGTACCGTGCAAAGCCGGGGTGAAGGGCTGGTGTCAACTCTTGCCGCCTCGGCCAAGGACGACGGCAAGGCTGACCGGCACAACTTGCCGGAGCTTGGTGTGAAATCAGCTCTTGAGTCGTTGAATCCACTGATGGCATCGGCTGACAAAACGGACAAATCCCATGCCGTGGCCTCTGAACGCACGCCGCTGAACCTGCCCGTGCAGACACAGGTTGGCCGGCCGGGGTGGAGCGAGGAAGTAGGCAAGAACATCAGCCTGATGCTGCGGCACCGGCTGGACGGGGCACAGATGCAGCTGAATCCTGCTCATCTGGGGCCGATTGAAATCAGCCTCAAGCTGTCCGCCGACAACCAGATGAGCGTGTCGTTTGTGGCCGCTTCAGCGCAGACGCGGGACGCTCTGGAACAGGGCATGAACCGGCTGGCCCAGATGCTGTCCGGACAAGGTGTCCAGCTGGCGGATGCCCAGGTGTCGTCAGGGCAGTACGGGGATGGACGGCAGGCCCAGGATTTTGCCGGTAACGGTAACCCGGGGCAGGAGCGGCAGCGTGCCGATGCGCCGGTATTTTCCCTGGACATGCGTGATGAAACACCGGCCGGAATCGCGGCTCCGCGCGAGACGCCGCTCAGGCCCGATGGTCTTGTCAGTGTATTCGCATGATTTGATTTTGAGGCTTTCGCGGGCGGAGGAAATCCGCGAAAATGTGCGCAAGATTATTCACCTCTCATGAGATAGGCATAAATGGCAAGTCTGACCGAAGCGTCCGCACCTGCATCGGGTGGTGGTAAAAAACTCATGATCGTGATTGGCCTGCTGGGGCTGGTGGTTTTGCTGCTGGCCGGTGCTGTCGGTTACCTGTTCCTGAACAAGCCCGATCCTGCGGCGGTGCACGAAGCGGCACCTGCTGCCAAGCACGTACCGGTGTTTGAGAAAATCGATACGTTTGTCGTCAATCTGGGCGGGCACGACACCGTGCTGCAGACCGAGCTGCAAGTCGAGCTGAGTGACGAGGCTGGGCGTGAAATGCTCAAGCAGTACATGCCGCGCATCCGCAACAACCTGATCATGCTGCTCTCCAGCAAGACTGCCGACGAGGTCGCAACGGCTGAAGGCAAGGCACGCCTGCGCGGACAGATCCGCAGCGTGATCAACGAATCGCTGGCAGAAACCGGCCGGCGCGACGTGGTGCGTTCGGTGGTGTTCAATTCCTTCATCGTCCAGCTGCAATAAGAACCGGTACTCATGGCTGACGACATCCTTTCGCAGGAAGAGGTTGATGCGCTACTGCGCGGTGTAACCGGCGACGACCAGGACGAAGACCTTTCTGCTGCCAGTTCGGTCAAGAACTACGACATCGGCCGCCAGGAACGCATCGTGCGCGGCCGCATGCCGACGCTCGAAATCATCAACGAGCGTTTTGCCCGCAACCTGCGCATCGGCCTGTTCAACTTCATCCGCCGCAACGCCGAGATTTCCGTCGGGCCGGTCAAAGTCCAGAAATACAGCGAGTTCATCCGCAACCTGGTCGTGCCGACCAACCTCAACCTGTGTCATGTCAAGCCGCTGCGTGGTACGGCATTGCTGATTTTCGATCCGGACCTGGTGTTCCTGGTGGTGGACAACCTGTTCGGCTCGGACGGCCGCTACCACGTACGGGTTGAAGGGCGTGACTTTACGCCGACCGAGCAACGCATCATCCGGCGCCTGCTGGACGTGGTGTTTTCCGAATACCAGAAAGCATGGGAACCGGTCTATCCGATCGAATTCCTGTACATGCGCTCGGAAATGAACACCCAGTTTGCCAATATCGCCACCCCGACCGAAGTCGTGGTATCGATGACGTTCCGCATCGAGCTGGGTGCCGGTGGTGGTGATTTCCATGTGTGCATGCCGTACTCCATGGTGGAGCCGATCCGGGACCAGTTGTCTTCCACCATGGCTGCCGACCGGACCGAAATCGACAACCGCTGGGTCAGCCTCCTGTCGCGCCAGGTGCAGATTGCCGAGGTCGAGCTGGTGGCAACGCTTGCAGAAGCCCAGATCACGCTGGGAGACATCCTGAACCTCAAGACCGGAGACGTGATCCCGGTCGAGATTCCGGAAAGCATCGTGGCCGACGTATCGGGCATTCCCGTGCTGGACTGCCGCTACGGCACTGCCAACGGCCAGTATGCCCTGCGGGTCGAACGCCTGCTGGCCGGCGCACATGAACTTGAACAAGGCCTGAACTGAACCGGGCCTACCTGTCAGAATGACCAGCCGGCATCCGCCGGCTGCAAGCGAGACGCAAAAGATGAACGACGAAGTCACCATGGACGACTGGGCTGCCGCTCTGGCCGAGCAGCAGACCTCCGCCACTGATGCGCCGGTTGCCGATGCTGCCGCCGATGGCAGCGTGCAGAATGCCAACCTGTTCCAGGAGTTCGGCGCCTCCGCACCGGCATCGACCGGTGCGCCCCAGAATCTTGACATGATTTTGGACATCCCGGTCAACATGACCGTGGAGCTGGGGCGTACCAAGATCGCCATCCGCAACCTGCTGCAGCTGGCGCAGGGCTCGGTGGTGGAACTGGACGGTCTCGCCGGTGAACCGATGGACGTGCTGGTCAACGGCTGCCTGATTGCCCAAGGTGAAGTGGTGGTGGTGAACGACAAGTTCGGTATTCGCCTGACCGACATCATCACGCCGGCAGAACGCCTGCGCCGGTTGCAAAAGTGATCCGGCACCATCCGGTCGCCCTTGGGGTGCTGCTGCTGGCTGCACCCCTTTTTGCTGTGGCTTCGGCAGAATCCCTGCCGTCTCCGCTGGGCAGCCTCATGCAGGTAGCCCTGTCGCTCGGAGTCGTGCTGGCCCTGATCTGGGGGCTGGCGTGGCTGGTCCGCCGGGTAGGGCAGGTGGGGCCGGCAGGCGCGCGCGTGGTCCGGCAGGTCGGCGGAACATTGGTGGGCGGGCGCGAGCGGGTGGTCGTGGTCGAAGTGGCCGGCCGCTGGCTGGTGCTGGGCGTGACCAGCCAGCAGGTGACCCTGCTGACCGAACTGGACGCCCCGCCAGCGAGCCTTCCTGCCGATCCGGCACCTTCTTCTTCCCGTAACGGTTTTGCTGCCCGCCTGGCTGATGTCATGGCGCGTGGCCGTTCTTCCTCGTCCTCGTCATGAAGTCCCGTTTCCTCTTTGCCCTGCCTTGGCTGGCGATGGGCGGACTGCTGGTGGCCGATGCCGCTGCCGCACCGAACATCCCGTTCATGAATGCCAGTCCTGCCGGCGGTGCCGGTACGCAGTACTCGCTGTCGCTCGAGATGCTGCTGTTCCTGACCAGCCTGACCTTCATTCCGGCGCTGCTGCTGATGATGACGGCGTTTACTCGCATCGTGATCGTGCTGTCGCTGTTGCGGCAGGCGATCGGCCTGATGCAGTCGCCACCCAACCAGGTGATTGTCGGCCTGTCACTGTTCCTGACCCTGTTTGTCATGGCGCCGGTGTTTGACCAGGCCTACCGAGAAGCCTGGCTGCCGTATTCCGACAGCCAGATGAATTTCATGCAGGCGGCTGAAAAAGGTGTCCAGCCGTTCAAGGGCTTCATGCTGAAACAGACGCGGGAAAAGGACCTGGCTTTTTTTGTCGAGATTGCCCGCGAAGCGCCGCCGGCCACTCCGGCAGACGTCAGCCTGAAAACCCTGATTCCGGCTTTCGTGGTCAGCGAGCTGAAAACCGCGTTCCAGATCGGATTCATGGTGTTCATTCCGTTCCTGATCATTGACCTGGTGGTGGCCAGCGTGCTGATGGCCATGGGCATGATGATGGTGTCGCCGGTGATCATTTCGCTGCCGTTCAAGCTGATGCTGTTTGTGCTGGTGGACGGCTGGACGTTGCTGATCGGTTCGCTGGTCCAGAGCTTTTACCTGACATGACGTTCCGTCTGTTGCCACTGGCAGAATCCTGCCTGCCCGCCTGTCTGGAGCTGGCCTGTGCCAGCGTCGCCGGACTGGCTGGCCGGCAATACGACGAGCGCCAGCGTGCAGCGTGGGTAACGGCATTGCAGCAGTCTGCGCCGGGCTGGCCTGCCTGCCTGCGGGCCGGATCGGGCTGGCTGGCGCTGGATGCAGAGGGGCAGCCGGCTGGATTTGCCTGGCGGGTGGCGGCAGAGGTGGACATGCTGTATGTCACACCGGCAGCGGCCCGGCGAGGCATCGGTCGGGCCCTGCTGGCGCGCTTGACAGACGACATGGCCGGTCAGCCCGGCCCATGGCTGGCCGCTGTCAGTGATACGGCCTTGCCGCTGTTCGAGCAGGCCGGCTGGCAGTGTTGCGAACGGGAAGTGGTGGTGCGTGACGGGGTGGAAATACCCCGTTCGCGGATGAAACATGTCTCCGGAGCTGCCGGGGACCAGTCTGTGACAGGAGAGTGAAATGACGCCGGAACATGTCATCAATCTGGTGCAGAACGCACTGCTGATCCTGATCCTGATCGCGTCGCCGCTGCTGGCGGTGTCGCTGGGCGTGGGCCTTCTGGTCAGCGTGTTCCAGGCCGCGACGCAGATCAACGAAATGACGCTGACCTTCATCCCCAAGCTGCTGGCCATGTTCCTGACGGTGATCCTGGCCGGGCCGTGGATGCTGCGCACGCTGACGGACTTTACCATCCGGCTGTATTCGTCCATTCCACAGATGATCGGTTGACGTGCTGGCGCTGACTGACGCTGAAATCCGCCTTTTGCTGTCCACTTACCTGTGGCCGCTGTTCCGGGTCATGGGCTTTCTGCTGGCGGACCCCCTGTTTGGTACCAAGGCCGTGCCACGGCGGGTGAAGGTGGTGCTGGCGATTGCCCTGACGCTGCTGCTGGTGCCGTTGCTGCCACCCATGCCGGCGGTACCGGTGGTGTCGGGCGAGGGCGTGTTCATCATCGTGCAGCAATTGCTGATCGGCGTTGCCATGGGGTTTGCCATGCGGCTGGTGATTACCGCCGTCGAGCTGGCAGGGGCCATGATCGGCATGCAGATGGGCCTGGGCTTTGCCATGCAGTTTGATCCGATGATGGGGGCGCAGGTGCCGTCCCTGTCGCGGCTGCTGACGCTGTCGACCTATCTGGTGCTGCTGTCTTTCAACGGACATCTGATCATGCTGGGGACCGTGGCGGAAAGCTTTACGCTGTTTCCGATCAGCCTTGAGCCCTTGCCTGCGGCGGGGTTGCAGCTGGTGGCGGCCTGGGGTGGCAAGATGCTGGCTCTGGCATTGTGGCTGTCACTGCCGGTGGTGGTGGCATTGCTGATCACCAACCTGGCGATCGGCGTGATGACCCGGGCTGCACCGCAGTTCAACATTTTCAGTTTCGGCTTTCCGCTGACGCTGCTGATCGGCTTTGTGGTGTTGTATTACGCACTGCCTTTCATGGGGCAGGCCTTGCAGCAGCTCTATCTGCAAGGCTTTGAACTGATGCGGCAGACCTTGATGGTCAAGGGTGGCGGCGGCGCTTGAGCCGATGCTAGAATCAGCGCAAATACCGGTATTTTCATCCTGACAAACCCGCCTGTGCGGGTTTTTTCGATACTCACGAGGTTGCAACATGGCTGGTCACAGCAAGTGGGCGAACATTCAGCACCGCAAAGGTCGCCAGGACGCCAAGCGCGGCAAAATCTTTACCCGTCTGATCAAGGAAATCACCGTCGCGGCCAAGATGGGGGGGGCCGATCTTGGCTCCAACCCGCGTCTGCGTCTGGCCGTAGACAAGGCCAAGGCTGAGTCGATGCCGAAGGACAATATCGAAAACGCCATCAAGCGCGGCGCCGGCCTGCTTGATGGTGTGGACTATATCGAATGTCGCTACGAAGGCTATGGCATTGGCGGTGCGGCAGTGATGGTGGACTGCCTGACCGACAACAAGACCCGTACCGTGGCCGATGTACGTCATGCTTTCAGCAAGTTTGGCGGCAACATGGGCACCGACGGCTGCGTGGCATTCCAGTTTACCCACTGCGGTTATCTGGTGTTTGCGCCCGGTACCGATGAAGACGCACTGATGGAAGCCGCGCTGGAGTCCGGTGCCGACGACGTGGTCAGCAACGACGACGGTTCGATCGAGGTGATTACCGACCCCAACAGCTTTTCCGACATCAAGGACGCACTGGAAGCCAAGGGCTTCAAGGCCGAGATGGGGGAAGTCACCATGCGTGCCCAGAACGAGACCGAGCTGAGCGGGGACGATGCTGTCCGGATGCAAAAGCTTCTGGATGCGCTGGAAGACCTGGACGATGTGCAGGAGGTGTATACCTCGGCCGTACTCGATGAATAAGCCTTTCCCCTTCCCGGGATGACGACCGCCGGCCTGCTTGCCGGCGGTTTGTTTTGCCGGATATCGGCAAGCCAGATTTTGTGAGCAGGGCGGCAATGGCTGGGGTAGACTGCCCCGAATTGACAGCGTGCCGCTTGAATTCGCCACGGTTGCGCCCACTTTTCAGCGCAACCACGAAACACTATCCAGAGATTGCTACATGTCGCAAAGCGATTCACCCCAAACTGCCACTCCGATTCCGCTGTTGCCCCTGCGGGATGTCGTGGTGTTTCCGCACATGGTCATCCCGCTGTTTGTCGGTCGTCCCAAGTCCATCAAGGCGCTGGAGCGCGCCATGGCGGAAGACAAGCAGATCCTGCTGGTAGCGCAGAAATCCGCCGTGAAGGATGAACCAGCCATTGATGACCTGTACGCGGTCGGCACCCTGGCGTCGGTATTGCAGATGCTCAAGCTGCCGGACGGTACGGTCAAGGTGCTGGTCGAAGGCAAGCAGCGTGCCCATGTGCAGGGCGTGACCGAAGACGACGGCTTTTTCATGGCCGACGCCGGGCTGGTGGTGGCCGAGCCTGCCAACGACAACGAACTGGAAGCCATGCGGCGTACGCTGCTGACCCAGTTCGAGCAGTACGTCAAACTCAGCAAGAAGATCGCTCCCGAGGTACTGGCAACCCTGTCCGGCATCGAAAACGCCAGCCGTCTGGCCGACACCATTGCCGCCTATCTGCCGCTCAAGCTGGAGCAGCGGCAGGAAATGCTGGAAATGCTGGATACCGGCCGCCGTATGGAACGGTTGCTGGCCCAGATCGAGTCGGAAATCGACATCCTTCAGGTCGAGAAGCGCATCCGTGGCCGGGTCAAGCGGCAAATGGAAAAGAGCCAGCGCGAGTATTACCTCAACGAACAGGTCAAGGCGATCCAGAAAGAGCTGGGCGAGGAAGATGAGTCCGCCGAGTTCGACGAACTGGAAAAAAAGATCAAGGCCGCAGGCATGTCCAAGGAAGGCAAGGACAAGGCCCTGTCCGAGCTGAAAAAGCTGCGCATGATGTCGCCGCAATCGGCTGAAGCGACCGTGGTGCGCAACTATATCGACACCTTGCTGTCGCTGCCGTGGAAAAAGAAAACCCGCATCAGCACCGATGTCGCTGCGGCAGAAACCATTCTGGACGAAGACCACTTCGGGCTGGAAAAGGTCAAGGAACGCATCCTTGAATATCTTGCCGTGCAAGGGCGGGTGGAGAAGCTCAAGGGGCCGATCCTGTGCCTGGTCGGACCTCCGGGGGTGGGTAAAACTTCGCTGGGCCAGTCGATTGCACGCGCTACCGGGCGCAAGTATGTCCGCATGGCGCTGGGAGGCGTGCGCGACGAGGCTGAAATCCGTGGTCATCGCCGGACCTATATCGGCTCGATGCCGGGCAAGATCCTGCAAAGCATGGCCAAGGTCGGTGTGAAAAACCCGCTCTTTCTGCTGGACGAAGTGGACAAGCTGGGGGCGGATTTCCGGGGGGATCCGAGTGCAGCACTGCTGGAAGTGCTGGACCCGGAGCAAAACCATGCGTTCAGTGACCATTACGCCGAGGTGGATTTCGATCTGTCCGACGTGATGTTTGTCGCTACGGCCAACTCGCTGAACATTCCGCAGGCACTGCTGGACCGGATGGAGATCATCCGTCTGTCGGGTTACACCGAAGACGAAAAGGTTGCGATCGCCGAGAAATACCTGTTGCCCAAGGAAATCAAGGCCAACGGGCTGAAAGAAGACGAAATTGCCGTGCAGGAAAGTGCGCTGCGCGATATCGTGCGTTACTACACCCGTGAGGCCGGCGTGCGCAGCCTTGACCGGGAAATTGCCAAGATCTGCCGCAAGACAGTGAAGCAGAACCAGGGCAAGAAGGCCGACAGCAAGCAGGCCCGGACGACCGTGAATGCCCGCAACCTGGACAAGTTCCTTGGCGTACAGAAATTCGAATACGGCCGGGCGGAAGCTCACAACCAGGTAGGGCAGGTGACCGGTCTTGCTTGGACCGAGGTCGGAGGCGAGTTGCTGACCATCGAAGCGGTATCGCTGCCGGGCAAGGGCAACATCATCCGTACCGGCCAGCTGGGTGAGGTGATGCAGGAGTCCATTACTGCTGCCATGAGTGTGGTGCGCAGTCGGGCGAAAAGCCTCGGGATCAAACCGGATTTCTACGAGAAAAACGACCTGCACATTCACCTGCCTGAAGGTGCCACGCCCAAGGATGGTCCGTCTGCCGGTATCGGTATTGTCACGGCCATGACTTCGGCCCTGACCGGCATCCCGGTGCGGGCGGACGTGGCCATGACCGGCGAAATCACACTGCGCGGCGAAGTGCTGCCGATCGGAGGCCTCAAGGAAAAACTGCTGGCGGCTCACCGTGGCGGGATCAAACATGTGTTGATTCCCCAAGGGAACGTCAAAGATTTGGCAGAAATACCGACAAATATCAAAAGGAGTCTGGAAATCCATTCGGTAAAATGGATTGAACAGGTCTTTGAACTGGCTCTGGAACGACAGCCGGAGCCGCTGCCGGACAATGATGACATTGGCACGATTTCTGCAAAAGCAGAACCAGGTGCCGAGTCTTCCCTTACCAAGCATTAAGCTTGTGTTTCCTTGACACGCCGAAATTTGGCTTGCTATAAAGCCATCGGTTTTAATTGGCAATTTCGCTTGTGCTGACCGTAAAAACACAGAAAGGGGACGTTAAGTGAATAAATCCGAACTGATCGACGCCATCGCTGCCTCCGCAGACCTGCCGAAGGCTGCCGCTGGCAAGGCGCTGGACGGCATGATCGAGGCGCTTACCGAAGCCCTCAAGAAAGGCGATACCGTGACCCTGGTCGGTTTCGGTTCCTTCTATGTCGGCGAACGCGCCGAACGCAAGGGTCGCAACCCGAAAACCGGCGAAGAAATCACCATTCCCTCCGCCAAGACCCCGAAGTTCCGTCCTGGCAAGGCCCTCAAAGACGCGCTATAATCTGCGATCGGTCGCGCGAGCGATACCGGGTGGTTAGTCTCAGTTGGTAGAGCGCTGCCTTCACACGGCAGAGGTCACTGGTTCGAGTCCAGTACCACCCACCACGCAGCGGAGTGGTAGTTCAGTTGGTTAGAATACCGGCCTGTCACGCCGGGGGTCGCGGGTTCGAGTCCCGTCCACTCCGCCAGATTCCAGAAAGGTGAACGCGCAGGCGTTCACCTTTTTTGCTTCCGGGCAGTATTGCTGTTCCGGTCATGCACAGTCGAACCAGGCTACTTCATGTTTGAATTCGTTCAGAAAAACACACTGGTCATCAAGATCATCCTTGGTGCGGTTGCACTGACTTTTGTCGGTTTTGGCGTAGGGAGTTATACCGCTGCGACCGATGACGCCTACCTTGCCAAAGTAGGGGGCGAAAAGATCTACAAGCAGGACATCGAGCGTGCCCTTAATGGCCAGCCGGCCGACAGCGCCGTACGTCAGCAGGTGCTGGAAAGCCTGATCCGCCAGAAGCTCCTGCTGGCTGATGCCGGCCAGCACGGCATGCGTGTCACCGATGCCGAACTGCGGCGGGTCATTGCCGGCATCCCGGCCTTCCAGGACAACGGACATTTCGACTCCAAACGCTACGAAGAGTATCTGCAATCGCAGTACATGAGCGCCGAACAGTTCCAGGCCCGCATCCGTGACGAACTGATGGTGCAGCAGCAGCTCTCGGCCTTTGTTGACGCCACTTTTGTCTCGCCCGGCGCCGTCGAGCGGGTGCACAAGCTGCTGGCAGAACAGCGCCAGATCAACCAGTACCGCCTGACTGCCGCGCAGTTCCTGCCCGGGGTCAAGGTTGACGATGCCGATGTCCAGCGCTTCTACGACAGCAACAAGGCCCGTTTCCAGACGCCGGAAAAAGTCCGGCTGGAATACGTCCTGCTGTCGCTGGAAGAACTGGCCAAAACGGTGCAGGTCAGCGAAGCCGATGTCCGGAAATACTATGAAGAGCACAAGGCCGAACTGGCTGGCGACGAGCAGCGCCAGGTCGCGCACATCCTGATTGCCGTGCCCAAGGGCGCCAGTGCTGCCGACAAGGCACGCCTGAAAGCCGAAGCCGAAGCCATCGTCAAAGAGGTCCGCAGCAACCCGGCACGCTTTGCCGCGCTGGCACAGGAAAAATCCGCTGATCCGGGGTCTGCTGCCAAAGGCGGGGATCTGGGCTGGTTTGGCCGCGGCGTGATGGTGAAGCCGTTCGAAGACAGTGCCTTCAAACTGGCCAAGGGACAGGTCAGCGATCCGGTTGAAACCGAATTCGGCTACCACATCATCAAGGTTGAGGGCATCAAGACGCCTGACCTGAGCACGATGCAGGCCGACATCCATGCCCGTCTGGCCCGCCAGAAGGCCGGTGCGCTCTATCGCCAGCAGCTGGAAACCCTCGGGGATGTCAGTTACCAGCAAAGCGACAGCCTCAAGCCGGTGTCCGAGGCACTCAAGCTGCCGGTCCAGCAGACCGAGTGGATCGTCAAGGGACAGCCGGGCAGCGGCATTGCTGCCAACCCCAAGGTGGACGAGGCCGCGTTCAGTGACGACGTGTTCAAGGGCAAGCACAACAGCGAAGTGATCGATCTTGGCAACGAGCGCAGCGTGGTGGTGCGGGTAGCGGCTGCCGAGCCGGCCAAGCTGCAACCGCTGGCCGAGGTGGCACCGGTCATCCGCAAGGAACTGGCTGACAAGGCTGCCCGGGAACTCGCGGTCAAGGCCGGTGAAAAGCTTCTGGCCGAGCTGAAGGCCGGCAAGACGCCGGACGTTGCCTGGTCGGCAGCCCAGCAAGTGTCGCGCCGTGATCCGGCCAGCCTGGGGCGTGACGTGCAGCGTGCCGTGTTCTCTGCCAGTGTCAGCAAGCTGCCCGCCTATGCCGGAGCCGCAGAAGGTGACGGCTTCACGCTGGTCCGCATCGACCGGCTGCTGCCGGCCGGCGCACTGACCGGGGCCGAGCGCCAGCAACTGGTCGGCATGCTGGCCCAGTTGCAGACGGCGGCAGATGCCACCAGCTACCTCAACGGCCTGCGTGCAGCCTATCCGGTGACGCTCAAGCAGATGCCTGCTGAATAAACGCGGTCATCAACAGGCCCGCTCTGGCAACCAGGGCGGGCTTTTTTTCGGCCGCGGCTTTGGCTGGCTGGTACGTCGCGGGCTGTCCATGCCGTTCACGACCGGCCCGGGTGTGATTCACAACGATCAAAGCTGCTCCACATTGCTTCAGGATGCTGCCGCAACGATTGACCGTACGCAGTACCTTATGCGGGGTGTTTCGGGGTCGGATTCCTGCGAGTGATGTGGACGGGTAGCAAATTTCGCTGTGTAAGCCCATCCAATGTGGCTTGTCTGTACACGATGGCCTTGTTATTCACACCAGGCAAAGGACCGCAGGTACTGGCAAAACGAATGCACAGCATCAAGAGGGGCCGCGGCAGCGAGCTCTGTGCTAGGCGCGAAGCAGGCATGGCACGGCCATGGCATGCCTTCACGGTCGGTCGGGACGGTAGCGTGACGGCCTTGCCGGCCCGGACAAGTGTCCTTTTGGCATGCGCGCGGCTCATGGCCGGCCGGCTGATGCTGTGCAAGCCCGGTGAGATTGGCAGAAAAGCAAACGCCGCACTCCACAGGGAAGGGCGGCGTCCGGTAGTCCGGCGCTGACTGCGCCGGACCTGCAAGGCTGACTGGTGTACCCGTTCAGGCGGCCGGTTTGCGGGTCACGATCACGATCTGGTACACGCCACCGAAAATGGTGCGCTTGTTCCAGACGAATTCGTCAGCGTGCGTGGCATATTCGCTGATCTCGTGACGCCACAGTGCTTCGGCAAACGGTTCCAGCCAGCGGTTGACGTACTTGAGCAGCCAGCCGATCGGTTGCCAAGCAGCCGGGCCGTGATAGTCGACAAACACGGCCTTGCCGTGTGCCGGCACCTTGGCCAGCATGTTGTCGACGATGCGGCGCTTGAGGTCGTCCGGTACTTCGTGCAGCAGGAAGAAGCTGCACACTAGATCGTAATCCTCCTCGCCGGCATAGGTCGCTGCATCGGCACGGGTCACGCCGGCTTGCGGATAGCGCCCGAGCTTGCTGACCGAGTGCTCGACCTGGACCGGCGTGATGTCGGTCAGGCGGAACTTGCCGTCCGGGCCGACTTTCTGTGCCACGCGGCTGACCAGGTCGCCGTAGACATGCGCCACCTGCCAGACCGACATGCCCGGCTCCACCTCGTTGAGGTAGGCGCGCATCATGCGCTGGTCGTTGCCGAACAGCAGTGTCTTGACCACGATGTTGCGGTCAAGCAGGCGGGCCTTGGTCGGATTGACATAGGCCCAGTCGTACACGTCGACCATATAGTCGGGTACGCCCTCGTAATAGTTGTCCTGCTGGCTGGGGAGGGTACGTTCGGCAGTCATAAGATCCCTTGCAAGTGAAATTGTTGGAGCGCTGCTGCCGGAAGCAGCGCCGGAATGGGTGGATGATCAGCGTGGAGCCAGGCGCCAGACCTTGCGACCGAAAGCGAGCTTGCGGCGCAGGTAGGCAATCTGCCCCAGATGGTTGATGTCTTTCGGACAGTTGTCCTGGCATCCCATCAGCGACATGCAGCCGAACACGCCGTCTTCGTTGCCGATGACGTGGTAAAAATCGTCGAGTGTACGGGCATCGCGGTCGTCCAGGGCAAAACGGGCCACCTTGTTGAAGCCGACCGCGCCCATAAAGGTGTCACGCATCTGGGCGGTTGCACAACCGGCAATGCAGCACCCGCACTCGATGCAGCGTTCCATTTCGTACAGTTCGTCGGCCAGGTCCGGCGACATCGGGGCTTCGACCGAGTGGATGTCGACCGAATCCGCCTTCGGATGCAGCCAGGCGCCGATCCGTTCGGACAAGGCGCGCATGAACTTGCCGGTATTGACCGACAGGTCGCCGATCAGCTCGAATCCCGGCAACGGTAGCAGGGTAATGTGCGGGCTGGCAAAGGTGGCCGTCAAGGTGCGGCAGGCCAGGGTCGGCTTGCCGTTGATCACCATGGCGCAGCTGCCGCAGATGCCGGCCCGGCAGACAAAGTCGAACTGCAACGTCGGGTCCTGCTCTTCCCGCAGGCGGTTGAGCGCGATGAAAATGCTCATGCCCGGGGTTTCTTCCAGCCGGTATTCCTGCATGTGCGGAGTACTGCCGGCGGCTTGCGGGTCGTGCCGGAAAATCGAAAAGGTCAGGGTGCGATTGGCCATGGTCAGGCTCCTTGGCGGCGCTGGTTGGCCGGTCGGTATTTTTCGGGCAGGGCTTCGGGAAGCGGCATGTCGGTCTGGAGTTCACCGCCGACCTGTGCCAGCCGGGATGCGGTATCCGGGTGGGCAATGGCATTGTCCGGCCCGTAGCCGCGATAGCCCGGAGGCAGGGCCATCTGCATCACGTCCAGGGGCTCGTACGACAGCTCCGGACGATCGGCAGCTGCGTCAGGCCAGCGGGCCAGCGTGCGCGACAGCCACTCGGCATCATTGCGTTGCGGGTAGTCCTCGCGTGCATGGGCACCACGGCTTTCGGTCCGTGCCAGTGCTCCGGTCGCCACGCACAGCGCCACTTTGAGCATCCGCGGCAAACGCAGGGCCGCGACCAGTTCCGGATTGGCATGCTGGCGCTTGTCACGTACGCAAATGCATTTGCTGCGCTGCAATAATACCTCAAGTTCATTGACTGCTTGTTGCAAGGTTTCGGCGTGGCGGAAGATGCCGACCTTGTCCATCATGACCTGCTCCATGGCATGACGCAGGGTGTAGACGTTTTCGCCTTCGCTGCGGGCCAGCAGCTCCGAGATGGCCGCTTCCTCGCGTTCGGCAAAGTCGCGTGCCAGGGCTGCATCCGGTCCCGGTGCGCTCAGGCTGGCATCGGCGACATGCTCGCCCACCACCATGCCGGCCACCACGGTTTCGGCCAGCGAGTTGCCGCCCAGCCGGTTGAAACCGTGCAGGTCCCAGCAGGCAGCCTCGCCGACCGAGAAAAGTCCCTTGAGGGTCGGGCTTTCGCCGCGGATGTCGGTGCGGATGCCGCCCATCGAGTAGTGCTGCGTCGGCCGCACTGGAATCCAGTCGGTCGCCGGGTCGATGCCGAGGAAGTACTGGCAGATTTCCTGTACTTCACGCAGGTTCTTTTCGATGTGCGCGCGGCCGAGGAGGGTGATGTCGAGCCACAGGTGCGGACCATAGGCACTGGGCACGCCCTTGCCCTTGCGGATGTGCTCGGTCATGCGGCGCGAAACCACGTCGCGCGAGGCGAGTTCCTTTTTCTCCGGCTCGTAGTCCGGCATGAAGCGGTGGCCGTCCACGTCACGCAGCAGGCCGCCGTCGCCACGGCAGCCTTCGGTGGTGAGGATGCCGACCGGCACGATGGCCGTCGGGTGGAACTGCACGGCTTCTGGGTTGCCCAGCGTGGCAATGCCGGTTTCCAGTGCAATGCCCTGGCCGGTGCCTTCGCAGATGATGGCATTGGTCGACACCGCCCACAGCCGGCCGTAGCCGCCGGTGGCGATGGTGGTGGTGCGCGCCATGATGGCGTACACCTCGCCGGTGATCAGGTCGCGCACCACGGCGCCGTGGCAGCGGCTGCCGTCGTGGATCAGCGCAATGGCTTCCTGCCGCTCCATGACCGGAATGCCCAGGCCGATGGCTTCGTTGTCCATGGCGTACAGCACGGTGTGGCCGGTGCCGTCGGCGGTATAGCAGGTGCGCCACTTCTTGGTGCCGCCAAAGTCGCGTGCGTTGATGAGGCCGTGGGCTTCTGCCGGCTCTTCAAGGATTTCTTCTTTCGCGTTGACGATGACCTTGCGCTGGCCGGCCCGGATGCGGGTCCACGGCACGCCCCAGCCGGCTGCTTCGCGCACCGCCTTGGGGGCCACGTGGGTAAAGAGCCGCGCCACTGCCTGGTCGCAGCCCCAGTCCGAACCGCGAACGGTGTCGATGAAGTGCACCATCTCGCTGTCGCCGGCACCCTTGGCCGCGTTGCCAAGGCTGGCCTGCATGCCGCCCTGTGCCGCAGCCGAGTGCGAGCGCTTGGCCGGCACCAGGGACAGCACCAGCGTATCCAGTCCGCGCTGGCGACAGGCAATGGCTACCCGCAGGCCGGCAAGGCCGCCGCCGATGACGAGTGCGTCGGTATAGATCGTTTTCATCGTTGCATCTCCGTCACGATGTTGGCGTGTTGCTGGCGGGCTTCAGGGCTGTCTGGCGGGGCGACGCGCCACAGGGCCAGCAGCGACAGCAGGCCGAGGCTGATGAACAGCACGCTCAGGCCGGTTTTCAGCCGTTGCAGGGACTGGCGGCGGGCAGGGCTGATACCGCCCCATTTGATCGCCAGCCGGTAGACACCGATCATGGCGTGCAGGTCGGCCATCAGCAGCAGCGGCAGGTAGACCCAGATCATGCCGAAATCGCGCACGCGCGCGCCGGACTGCCACGGGTCGATGGCTTCGGGCTGCAAGACCATGGTCCACAGGTGCAGTGGCACGAAAAAGAAGATGGCAAAGCCGGTCAGCACCTGCCAGACCCACAGGCGGGTATCGCGGTGGACCTGGGTATTGAGCTGCACGCCCAGGCGCTGCCACTGTCTCCAGTTCTGCGGAAACTTGCGCAGGGCGATCAGGGCATGCAGGGCAATCAGCCCGCCGATGCCCAGCCCGATCAGGCTGACCACCCACGGATAACCGTGCACACCGTCAAAATTCAGTTCCAGCGATTTGACCACGCGGAAAAACGTGGGCTCACCGATCAGGATCGAGGCGACCAGCAAAAGGTGCACGGTCAGGAAAAATGCCAGAAACAAGCCGCTGGCACTTTGCAAGACATCCAGTCTGGCGTCCCATGGCGAACGTCGTAAAAGGGGGGGCATTGCGTCAATCTCCTGTTGTAGTGTGTCAGGCGGTGCCTCTGCCGGTGGCAGACGGAGGTCTGCATACCTTGGAAGTCAGCCTGTGTGATTAGAATATCTAAAAACAATAGTTTGCTAATATTGATTGCGGACAAGGCCGCTTGTAAAAATGGCAAACCATTGCCGGACGGCCGGTTCCGGCGAGGCCGGAATGCCGCCCACGGGCTCAGGGTGGTCTACTTCTTCATGCGTGTGGGGTAGAAAGGCGGCGTACCAGCACCTTGGAGCCGCGTTCCGGGTTGTAGTGCTGGCGCTTGACGGGCGGCAGCACGTCGGGGCTCGTCAGGGCAAAGCCGCGCTCGATAAAGAAATGCGCCGTCTGGGTCGTGAGCACGAACAGGGTGTCGATGTGCTTGTCGCGGGCGCGTTGTTCGACGTGGTGCAGCAGCGCCTCGCCATAACCGCGAAAGCGCCACGGGGGCGCCACAGCCAGACAGCACAGCTCGGCCATGCCGGATTCCGGGTAGTCGAACATCGCCACGCAGCCGGTCAGCTTGCCGTCGTGCTCGACCACGGTGTAATGGTCGAGGTTGAGCTCGATCATTTCTTCCTCGCGCGGCACCAGCTTGCCCTCCTGCTCCAGCGGCCGGATGATCTGCAACAGCCGTTGCAGGTCGTCAAAGCGGGCCTGGCGCAGCACGACCAGCGGCGCATCGGATACCACCGTGCCGCTGCCGGCATGGGTGAACAGCTCCTTGAGCAACGCACCGTCAACACTCTGGCTGACGAGGTGGCAGCGCTTGACACCCAGCCCGGCGGCCTTGATGGCCGAGGCAAAGCACAGGCGGAACTCGCCTGGCAGGTGATCGGCCGAGGATTCCAGCCATGCCTGACCTTCTTCCGGCGAAAACTCGCGCAACAGCTGGCCGCTGGCACTGTGGACGCCGGTGGGGGTGTCCACCAGATACATCAGCTTGTCGGCCTTGAGCGAGGTGGCGGTATGTGCGGCCACTTCTTCCATGCTCAGGCTGAAACTTTCGCCCGTGGGGGAGTAGCCGATCGGCGACAGCAGCACCAGCTCGCCGGCAGCCAGCCGCTGGGTGATGGCCTGGGTATCGACCCGGCGCACCGCGCCGGAATACTGCATGTCCACGCCGTCGAGCACACCCATCGGACATGCCACCAGATAGTTGCCGCCAGCCACGCGCAGGTTGGCGCCGGCCATGGGCGAATCGGGCAGGGCCACCGACAGCTGGGCTTCGATTTCGGCCCGCGTATAGCCGATGCCGTACTTGACGGCATCCATGGCCGTGGCATCGGTAATGCGGCGGCCGCGGTGGTGCTGGCGTGTCTGGCCGCGCAGGGCCAGCAGCGATTCCACCTGCGGGCGGGCACCGTGCACCAGCACGATGCGGATGCCCAGGCTGACGAGCAGGTTGATGTCGTGCGACAGCTGGGAAAAACGGTCCGACTCGACCAGTTCGCCACCGAAGCCGATGACGAAGGTCTGCCCCCGAAAGGTATGAATGTAAGGCGCCGCTTCGCGGAAGCTCTGGACAAATGCGGACGTATCCATGATTTCACCGGCCGACAAGGCCCGAAAGAAAACGCCGGTCGGAATGGGCCGGCAGCGGGGCCGTCCGAAGACGGCCCGGACACGCTCAGAGCGTGGTACAGATGGCTGTACCGGTACCGAGATCAGTCAGGATTTCCAGCAGCAGGGCATGCTTGACCCGGCCGTCGATGATGTGCACCGAACCCACACCCTGGCGGGTGGTGTCGAGTGCCGACTGCACCTTGGGAATCATGCCGCCGCTGATGGTGCCGTCGGCAAACAGGGTGGCGGCGCGTTCGCTGTCAAGGTGCGAGATCAGCTGTCCCTGGCGGTCGAGCACGCCGGAGGTGTTGGTCATCAGGATCAGCTTTTCCGCATGCAGGGTTTCGGCCAGCTTGCCGGCCACCAGGTCGGCGTTGATGTTGTAGGCTGCACCGTCCGGGCCGACACCGATCGGCGCGATCACCGGGATGAAATCCTGCGTGGTCAGCAGTCCGACCACGGTCGGGTCGATGCTGTCCACTTCGCCTACCTTGCCGATGTCCACCGTGGTGTCCTGCTCGTCCTGCACGTAAAGCTTGCGGGCGCGGATGAAATGGCCGTCCAGCCCGGTCAGGCCCACGGCCTTGCCGCCGGCCTGGTTGATCAGGCTGACGATTTCCTTGTTGACCAGACCGCCCAGCACCATCTCGACCACGTCCATGGTCTCGTCGTCGGTCACGCGCATGCCGGAAACAAATTCGCCCTGCTTGCCCAGACGGCTGAGCAACTGGTTGATCTGCGGTCCGCCGCCGTGCACCACCACCGGATTGAGACCGACCAGCTTGAGCATGACCACATCGCGGGCAAAACCGGCCTTGAGTTCCGGGTCGGTCATGGCGTTGCCGCCGTATTTCACCACGATGGTCTTGCCGGAGAAGGCACGGATGTACGGCAGGGCTTCTGCCAGGATGGCGGCGGTGTCCTGCGCGTTGTGAAGATGAGCGGGTACTTCAGATTGAATAACCATTCCGACTACACACCGACTTTTCCAAGCCTATTGGCATGACCAATGGCGGGTTAATATGAGTAATTCAATATATTGTCAGTAATGAACAAATTGTTTGATGCGGATTAAATTCCGGTGTCGGTATGACTGGCTTTTTTGGCTTGCCTGAGGCAGCCCGGACAGGCTAAACCCGGCTCTGATCGTGGTTATTGCCTGAAAAATCAAAGGCTTCATGCTTTTGTCAGGCAAATCTGGCACAATGCGCGACTTTTCGCCCGCCCGACCCGGCCTCACCATGCGTCCATCCGACCTGACCCCGATCCACGACTACCCGCGTTTCCGCCCGGAGCTGGCACCGGCACCGTTTTTGCCGATGAGCCGCGCCGACATGAACGCGCTGGGCTGGGACAGCTGTGACATCGTGCTGGTGACCGGTGACGCCTACATCGACCACCCCAGTTTCGGCATGGCACTGATCGGCCGCCTGCTGGAAGCGCAGGGATTCCGCGTCGGCATCCTCGCCCAGCCGGACTACACCTCAGCCGAGGCTTTCCGGACACTCGGGCGGCCGAACCTGTTTTTCGGCGTCACCGCCGGCAACATGGATTCGATGATCAACCGCTACACCGCCGAGCGCAAACCGCGCTCGGACGATGCCTACACGCCGGGCGGCCAGTCCGGCGCGCGGCCGGACCGGGCCACGGTGATCTATTCGCAGCGCTGCCGCGAGGCCTTTCCCGGCAGCCAGGTGATGGCGGGCGGCATCGAGGCCAGCCTGCGGCGCATCGCCCAGTACGACTACTGGAGCGAAACCGTGCGCCAGTCGGCGCTGGTCTACACCAAGGCCGACCTTTTGCTGTTCGGCAACGCCGAACGCGCCCTGATCGAGATCGCCCACCGTGCCGGCCGCGGAGAACGCCTGCGCGACATGCGCGACATCCGTGGCACCGCCTTCATCGTGCCGTCAGGCTGGCGCCCCGAAGCCGACTGGCACGAGCTGGACTCCACCGAGCTGGACCTGCCGGGCCGGATCGAACCGCTGCCCGACCCGTATGCCGAAGAAAGCACCGGCCAGGCGGCCCAGGCCGCCAGTAACGTACAGCCGGTCCGCATCGTGCCGGCTGCCCAGCGGGTAGCGGCCCGCAAGGCCGAACGCGCCCGTACCGTGGTGCGCCTGCCGGCCTACGAGGCCGTCAGCCAGGACCCGGTGCTCTATGCCCACGCCAGCCGGCTGCTGCATCTGGAATCCAATCCCGGCAACGCCCGGGCGCTGGTGCAGGCCCACGGCAGCCGTGATGTGTGGATCAACCCGCCGCCGGTGCCGCTGACCACGCCGGAAATGGACTACGTGTTCGGCCTGCCGTATGCACGCAATCCGCATCCGGGCTACGGCAAGGCCCGCATCCCGGCCTGGGACATGATCAAGTTTTCGGTCAACATCATGCGCGGCTGCTTTGGCGGCTGTACCTTCTGCTCGATCACCGAGCACGAAGGCCGCATCATCCAGAGCCGTTCGGAGCAGTCGATCCTCAGTGAAATCGAGGAAATCCGCGACAAGACCCGGGGATTCAAGGGACACATCACCGATCTGGGCGGGCCGACCGCCAACATGTACCGGCTGGCGTGCAAGGACCCGGCCATCGAATCGTCCTGCCGGCGGCTGTCGTGCGTCTATCCGGACATCTGCGAAAACATGGGCACCGACCACGGTCCGCTGGTCCAGCTCTACCGCAAGGCGCGCAGCCTGCCGGGGGTCAAGCTGGTCACCATCGGCTCGGGGCTGCGCTACGACCTGGCCGTGCGCTCGCCCGAATACATCCGCGAACTGGTCACCCATCATGTCAGCGGCCTCCTGAAGATCGCGCCGGAACACACCGAAACCGCCCCGCTGTCGAAGATGATGAAGCCGGGCGTGGATACCTATTACCGCTTCAAAAAGCTGTTTGACCGCTATTCGCAGGAGGCCGGCAAAAAGCAGTACCTGATTCCGTATTTCATCGCCGCCCATCCGGGGACAGCCGACGAAGACATGCTCAACCTGGCGCTGTGGTGCAAGCAGAACGGCTTCCGTCCCGACCAGGTGCAGGCATTCACGCCGACACCGATGGCACTGGCGACCACCATGTGGCACACCGGGCGCAATCCGCTGCGCAAGGTCACGCGCAACAGCGATTCTGCCGTCGATCCGGTGCGCGAAGCGTGGCGGCGCAAGCTGCACAAGGCCCTGCTGCGCTATCACGATCCGGACAACTGGCCGTTGCTGCGCGACGCCCTGCGGCAGATGGGCCGGGCGGAGCTGATCGGCAACGGGCCGCAGCATCTGGTGCCGCCAGGGCCAGGCGTACGGGCCGCCGCGCAGCAAGGGCAGGGCCGCAATCCACGGCCGGAAAAAGCCTTTCACCATGCGCCGCCCCCTGTCGGCAAGGCCGCCGGCAGCCGCAAGCCGGCGGCACGCACGCCAGCCACCGCACGACCCAAGGGGGCGCCGGCAGGTCAGGGTGGCCGCGGCCAGCCTGCGACCAGAGCGCGCAACAAGCGCGGCTGACACCGCCAGGAATACCCGGCCAGCAGTCCTGCAATGTGTGTGAAGACTGCGGTATCAACTTCGGACTGCACCCATGGCTGCACTGGCCAGAAGCCTCAAGGGATGCTTCGTCCCGGCCTGCGAGCCGCCGGACATGCGCCAGGCGTTCGGCGGGCTGAACCCCGGGTGGACTGGCATCAAAGACAGAGTCGGTTGTGCGGGCCGGAAGGACGGGCAGCCCATCCGCCACGGGGACCAGCCACTGGAAACGGCGCGGCTGCCTTGCAGCGCCTGTACTGGTGAAAGCGGAATCCTGTCATGGAGCCTGGAAAATGATCGCCAGCCGATTCATTGCGCCATAAAAGCGCCCGGCCTGCATGTGGCGCTTCAGTGACGAGGCACCGATACTGCTGCCGCACCCGCACCCGCACCCGCACCCGCACCCGCACCCGCACCCGCACCCGCACCCGCACCCGCACCCGCACCCGCACCCGCACCCGCACCCGCACCCGCACCCGCACCCGC
>RRZT011111141.1_pt1 | contig 67566 bp, 51 predicted proteins | sample 2165551 | NCBI WGS metagenome assembly RRZT01 (sample SAMN10456910, study PRJNA506462) | wastewater metagenome | biome: wastewater; feature: sludge; material: wastewater sludge; isolation source: wastewater sludge with Escherichia coli K12::gfp cells carrying plasmid... | place: USA: Moscow, Idaho... | reverse complement strand
GCTCATCTGATAACCAGAGCATTTGTCAATAAGATAAGTGCCGTCTTTTGTTTTGTCTGAACTGAAATAAATTGTTGTTGCAAAACAACGTAACATGTAGATTATTAGTTAATTATATTATAAAGAATTTTCGTATGAAATACAATATCAAAAGTCTATTATATAAAGCGTCAGCTATACTTATCCTACTATCCACTGTTGTCTATTCGTTTCACGTCGCATCTGCTGTGTGGGGGATGATTGTGGGTGTCAGTCTTTTTTCATCTATCACACTCACCACACCCTATCCGGGCAAGAGTATTAGAGGTAAACGCCTGTTCAATTTTCAGGTTTTTGCTTGTGTCCTGTTGGTAGTGTCGACCTACTTGATGCATATTGGACGAAACGAATGGCCAGTATTGCTGTTGATAAGTGCAATATTCCTCTTTTACTCCTCCATTGTGCTGCAAAAAGAACTTGATAAAGAGATGGGCGTTGATAATAAGAAACAATAAGTTGATTATACCCATTTAATCAGTTTTTACTGTTATATTGACCCCATTAAACACTGATTAATAGATTGTAAAGTATATCAATAGGAGGGTATCATGAATAATAGTTTTCTCATTCAAAAATACAGGCAATACTTGCTGTTAGAGAAAGGTTTGTCGTCGAATTCTATTTCGGCGTATATGACCGATCTGCGTAAATTGCTTAACTATGCTACCGATAATGAGTTGGCTATGAAGGATATTACTACAAGCAACCTAGAGGAGCTTTTTGCTGAGCAATACGACAAAGGTATCAAACCTCGCTCGATGGCACGCATGTTGTCTGGTATAAAATCGTTTTTCAAATACCTTTTTTTAGAAGATTATATTCAAAAAAATCCTGCAGAACTGTTAGATGCACCCTCTATTGGGGTGAAACTGCCCGCTGTGTTGTCTATCGAAGAGATTGATAATATGCTCTCTGTGATAGATTTATCTACAATGGAGGGTACACGCAACTATGCTATAATAGAAACATTGTATAGTTGCGGACTGCGTGTATCGGAGTTGACAAGCTTGCGATTTACAAACCTCTTTTTTGATGATGGTTTCATTCGTGTAGATGGCAAGGGGAGCAAGCAGCGCCTTGTACCGATATCGGATGTAGCCATTAAGAAAATAAATAACTACCTTACCTATCGCAATTCGATGGAGGCGAAGAAGGGTAGCGAGGATTATCTCTTTATCAGCAAAAGAGGAACACCCATTTCTCGGATTACAGTTTTTTATTACGTAAAAAAATATGCTGAAGAGGCTGGTATAAAGAAGACAATAAGTCCACACACCCTCAGACACTCCTTTGCTACACACATGATTGAGCGTGGAGCCAATATTAGGTATGTGCAAGCAATGCTAGGGCATGAAAAAATAACAACAACAGAAATGTACACCCACTTGGATAGAAATTTTCTTCGTCAAGAAATTATATCGCATCATCCTCTCAATAAAGAAGATTAACTTATAATAGAAAATACTGCACAAATATTGCAGATAAAGAGGGGTGAATAATAAATGTTGTTCTTGCCGTACACACTGTTTACATGAATGAGCGCGACTCTTCTAAACCGAATAGAGAGAGCCCATACCGCATAGTGGCTTTACTAATAAATAAAAACCCTGCGAAAATAGGTGCTCTCAAAGAAATAATTCTTATATTTGCTCAATTAAATGAAACGTTCAACAACACACATAAAAAATCATATCCTATGAAATTTGTAGTTTCAAGCGCACTATTATCGTCCCATTTACAGACTATAAGTCGTGTAATAAGTTCGAAACCCACGTTGCCTATACTCGATTGCTTCCTTCTTGAATTAAAAGACAATAAGTTGACAATTACAGCTGCTGACAATGAAGTACGAATGGAGACTTTTGTTGAAGTTGCAGAGCACGAGGGTGAAGGTTCATTGGCAATTAATGCGAAAAACTTGTTAGACCCTCTACGTGAGCTGCCCGACCAGCCGTTAACGTTTGAAATAAACGACGACAACCTTGAGGTATATATCTATTACCACAATGGTAAGTACAACTTTATTGGAATGAAGGGCGAAGAGTATCCTCAACCAAAAGAACTAAACGACACAGCGCTCACACTTACATTTGATTCTCAAATATTGCTTAGTGGCATCAATCGCACTGTTTTTGCAACTGCTGATGATGAGTTGCGCCCAGTAATGAATGGTATCTACTTTGATATCAATACCGATAACTTAACATTTGTAGCATCTGATGGGCACAAGCTGGTAAAGGTAACTTCTAGCGATGTGAAATCGCCTGAAAGAGCCTCTTTTATTTTACCAAAGAAACCTGCAAACTTGTTACGCAATGTGCTTCCTAGAGAAGATGGCGAGGTGCAAGTGACGTTTGATGAGAATCATGCAGTGATTAAACTAACAGAATATAATATGGTTTGTCGCTTTGTTGAGGGTCGTTATCCAAACTACAACTCGGTAATTCCAACAGACAACCCTAATAAAGTTACTTTAGACAGATTGAATTTCCTAAATGCTGTGAAACGTGTTTCGGTTTTCTCCAACCCATCTAGCAACTTGGTTAAGATGCAACTCTCAGAAGATAAAATTGTTATTACAGCACAAGATATCGACTATCTTACAGCTGCCGAAGAGACTATTGTGTGTCAGTATGCTGGCAATGCAATGAATATTGGCTTTAAAGCTCCCTTCTTGGTAGATATTCTTAATAATATCCCTTCCACAGAAGTTATTTTAGAGTTATCAGATCCTTCTCGTGCAGGTATCATCGTGCCTGTCGAAAATGAAGAGAACGAAGTGATGCTCACATTGATTATGCCAATGATGTTGAACGACTAACCATAAAACAGACAACAGAAAGCTAAAGATAACGTACCCTTCTTTAGCTTTTTTTGTAAATAAACTATTCTATATAATATAGCCTGCAGGTGAAACTAATGGATAGGATTATTTTATAGAAATTACTTGCTGCATGTTCAGCATTTTATAAAAACAGACAATACAATGAAATTAAATCTTAAAAATCCGATTGTTTTTTTCGACTTAGAAACAACAGGTCTCAATATTACAGAAGCCAGAATAGTTGAACTATCTTTTTTAAAGGTATTCCCAGATGGTAAAGAGGAGGTAAAATCAAGGCGAGTGAATCCAGAGATACCAATACCTGCTGAAGCTACAGCTATACACGGAATAACCGATGAGGATGTAAAAGATTCCCCTACTTTTAAACAGATTGCCAAATCATTGGCTGCTCAGATAGAAGGGTGCGACTTAGCGGGATTCAACTCCAATCGTTTTGATGTACCTGTGCTTGCAGAGGAGTTTTTGCGTGCAGGTGTAGATTTTGATATGAGCAAACACAAGTTTATTGATGTTCAGATTATATACCACAAAAAAGAGCCACGTACTTTAGCAGCTGCTTACAAGTTTTATTGCGACAAAGAGTTGCTTGAAGCCCACTCGGCAGAGGCAGATACAAGAGCTACTTACGAGGTGTTGAAATCGCAATTAGAGCGCTATCCCGATTTGGTGAACGATGTAGATGAACTATCGAAAGAGTATGGAAGCTTTAAGGATAATGTAGATTTTGCAGGACGCATTGTTATGAATGATGAGGGTGTTGAGGTTTTTAATTTTGGTAAACACAAAGGCAAGCCTGTAGCCGATGTTTTGAAGAGAGAACCAAGCTACTATTCGTGGATGATGGATGGAAGTTTTCCTAGAAATACAAAACAAGTGCTCACAAAAATTCGGCTTCGCGAGTTGGAAAAATAAAGTATCAACAATATTTTTTCTATGGACAAATTTATATATCTCTTTTTTGTTAGTCTAACGCTTATCACCCTCTCTTTTGGGTGTGGCAGTAAAGTTGCGTCATCGCATCCAGATGACTACGAGTCTACTGAAGTCAAAGCGCGTAATGCTAAGTTTACGGGTAATTACAATCGCACATTCAACGATTTACATAATCTTCATATAGCAGCGGCAGTTAAAAATGGTATTACTCCATTAGAGACACGTGCAGATACAACAGACCAAATGGATATGCTTGTACGATTGCCCCATGAATTGCCCCTTTATAGACAATATCAAATAACCCACTCAATTCCATACCTTGTGCCAACTGCTGCAAAGCTGTTTGTAGATATTGCTCAAAATTTTAGAGACTCGCTCTATAGCAAAGAGATGCCTCTCTATAAGCTCTATCTAACAAGTATTACACGTACAAACGACGATACAAGAAAACTCACCAAACGTAATATTAATGCGAGTAGCGACTCAGCCCATAGATATGGAACTACTTTCGATATTTCGTGGAAAAGATTCGACAAGTTGGATTTACACAACTCTAAAGATATTTCTCCAGATAGACTTAAATTGGTGCTTGCAGAGGTTTTATTTGATCTTAAAAACAGTGAAAGGTGTTACGTAAAACATGAGAGGCAACAAGCTTGCTTTCACATTACTGTAAGATAATAATGAGACGTTTTTTTATTACGCTATCATACGACGGGGGAAATTATTGTGGTTGGCAAATACAACCCAATGCCATTAGTGTGCAACAAAAGCTACAAGAGGCGCTATCAACAATTATGCGGCATAAAATAGCCGTTGTGGGTGCTGGACGCACAGATAGTGGTGTGCATGCTCGTTACATGATTGCTCATTTCGATTGGGAGCATAATGATTTTAATGCACAGGATTTAGTAGTAAGATTAAACAAGTTTCTTCCCAAAGATATTGCTATACAATCTATAAAAGAGGTTGTATCCACTGCTCATGCTCGCTTTGATGCTATATCTCGCACCTATTCATATAAATTGACCCGCTATAAAGATCCCTATCTTTATAAGTATAAATATCATATTTATTTCAACCCCGAGATAGAGCTGATGAATAGGCTTTGTGAAATATTATTGGAGACAGACGATTTTACAAGCTTTAGCAAACTTCATACCGATGTAAAAACTAATATCTGCAAAGTGAGTCATGCACGCTGGGAGAAAACAGACGATGGCGACTATTTGTTTACAATTAAAGCCGACCGATTTCTTCGCAACATGGTGCGTTCTATTGTTGGCACGCTACTGCTTGCTGGTAGAGGTAAACTTGATGAGGAGGGTTTCCGTGAAATTATAGCTGCAAAAGATAGGGGCAGGGCAGGTGAGTCTGCACCAGGACACGCTCTTTTTCTTGAAAAGGTTGAGTATCCTCATGATATTTGGATTTAGGATAGACAATCAAGATAGATACACCACCATTCTCTCTATAAAATAGCAGAGACGCTGCACGCATAACATGCAACGTCTCTCAACCATAAAACCTCATTGTCAATAACAATAGATTGACAAATGTTATATCTTAATAACCACTCTCCAGTTTTTCACTAAACGACGTGATATCTTCTCCAATTGATAAGCCAAAAAGGGCAAAATCGTATTTCACTGGGTCGTTCTTGTCCAACTCCTTCAAGCTTTCGGTGAGCTCTATAGCTGTATCCCAATCGACTGGCTTGCGGGTTATAAGCCCCAACATTCGAGCTGCTCGCTCCACATGTAGGTCGATGGGGCAAATAAGCTCTTTTATTGGAATTTGCTTCCATATACCAAAATCCACTCCGTTTTTATCTTCTCTAACCATCCATCTCAAAAACATATTCAACCGTTTACATGCCGATTTTTTAGCAGGCGATGCTACATGTTTTCGTGTTCGTTTGGGAGCATTTTCACTGTCAAAAAAATACTTTTGAAAATGAATAAGTGAATTCTCTATACTTTCAAATCCTTTTTCGGGGATAAAGGCACTCTCCAAACTATCGTGTTTGCTATAGTGTCTGTGAAGAAAGTCTACAAAATAGAGTAGGTCTGTATCGTTGAAGGTGCGATGTTTAAAGCCTTCTAGCTTCTTTAAACCCTCATCGGTATAGTCCATTATAAACTTATAGGGTTTGCCATCCATTCGCTCTAGCAACTCATTCGATTTTGCAATAATAGTTTTGCGTTGTCCCCAAGCCAATACTGCAGCAAACAGAGCAGAAATCTCTATGTCTGCTTTTTCTTTAAATTGATGGGGAATGCTGATAGGGTCGTCTTTAATGAAAGAGACTTTGTTAAATTTAGCTGCTTTGTCGTCAAGAAATTTCTTCAGTTCAGAACCAGTGAGTCTATTCATTCTATTTATATTTTATATTGTGTCTCTACAAAAGAGGTGAGACAAGATTGTGTTATGTGTTGTTGATTGGTTTGCATTGTAAAGTAACCGTTAACTACAAAGTTAGCAATTGTTTAATAAAAACCTCTTTTACTACCTACTTTTAGTTTGTTGCTAACAACTTAGCTAAAGTATGCAATAAGAGAGGTTTCTTATTTTCTTTAGTTTTTTTGCACCTAATTATTCACTTGCAGATGACAAACTGTCTTCTTCATCTTTAAACCACCCTGAATACATCAAGTAGTTGCTAGCAATTTTCTGGTTTATCTCTTTCGATTGCTTGGGATCTACTTTCTTTACAAATTTTGCTGGCACACCTGCATAAATGCTGCCAGGCTCAACTTTTGTTCCTCTCAACACTACAGAGCCTGCTGCTATAATGGCACCTTCGCCCACTACAGCATGATCTAGCACAATTGCACCCATGCCAATAAGCGCACCATTTTCTATCTTTGCACCATGTATTATTGCATTGTGCCCAATAGAAACATCATCGCCAATTACTGAAACTGATTCTTGATACGAAGTGTGTATCACACTTCCATCTTGCACATTTACCCTGTTGCCTAATCTAATGGAGTTTACATCGCCTCGCAATACAGCATTGAACCAGATACTACAATCGTCGCCAATAATTACATCGCCAATAATAGTTGCGTTCTCTGCCAAATATATATTCTTGCCCATCTCTGGGGTAAAGCCTCTTACAGATTTAATTAATGCCATTGTTTTATTGTACAGTTTTTTATATTAAAAAAATACTGCAACCGCTTGTGATTGATTTAAAACATCAAAGACAAGCGTAGTGCAGTATTAAATTTTTAAAACTAAATATGTTTAGTTTTCTCTTTCAACCAAGCTTTCTCTTCTTCATTTAAATGTGGACTTAGTTTTTCAAACACCATGGTGTGGTAATTGTTGAGCCACTCAACCTCTTTATCTGTCAATAGCTCCTTTACAATAGGAGTAGTATCGATATGGCACAGTGTAATGGTTTCAAAGTTATAGAAAGCACCAAACTCATTCTTGTTATACTCTTGTGTAATAATCAGGTTTTCGATACGAATTCCGTATTCGTCAGCTCTATACAATCCTGGCTCGTTTGAAGTAACCATTCCTGGTTGCAATGTTACAGGGTTCTCTTCTAGGCGGATGTTTTGAGGACCTTCGTGCACATTTAAGAAGTGTCCAATGCCGTGTCCTGTTCCGTGTGAATAGTGTAGGCAGTTGTCCCAAAGTGCTTTGCGAGCCAATACGTCTAGCTGCGAACCACGTGTTCCTTGTGGATAAATAGCAGTAGCAATTTGTATATGACCTTTCAGTACATTGGTGTAGTCTTTTTTCATTTGCTCTGTTAACGGACCCACAGCAAGTGTGCGAGTAATGTCGGTGGTTCCGTCCATAAACTGTGCACCAGAGTCAATCAACATCAAACCTTCTGGATCTACCTTTAAGTGATTTTCGGGTGTAGCGCGATAATGCACAATAGCACCATTGCCTTTGTAACCTGCAATTGTGCTGAAGCTTTCACCAAAATAGAGTGGTTGCTGCGAACGATATTCACGCAATTTCTCATCAATGGTTATTTCAGTTACTTCGCCTGCAGGAACAGCTTTCTCCATCCACATATAAAATTTCACCAATGCCAATCCGTCTTTCAGCATTGCATTGCGAAAACCTTTTAGTTCTGTTTTGTTCTTCTTGCTCTTCATCAAGTCTGCAGGAGAAGGCACATCTATTACTGAGCAGTGTGCAGGAATAGTTTGCAATAGGGTGCGGTTTATTTTGCTACCTGTCACCAATACTGTTTCATTTGCAGTAAGGTTGCCCACATAGTCAAATATCTTGTGGTAATCTGCTAGTGTAACACCTTGTTGTTTTAAGTTTTCTGCAACCTCTACTGTCAATTTCTTAGGATTGATAAATAGCACCGTCTCTTTCTCAGAGATATAGGCATAAGCTACTGCAACTGGGTTGAAATTTACATCATTTCCTCTTATGTTGAAAGTCCACGCTATGGTGTCAAGGGTAACCATAATCATACTGTCGGCATCCTCTTTTTTCAACGCTGCAACAATACGTTTTATCTTGCTTTTTGTCGATTCTCCAGTTACATCTTCCGATAGTGTGAAAATCTCATTGGTTGGTATTTCGGGTCTATCTTTCCAAATCTCTGCAAAGGGGTCGTGCTCTGTTACCAGCTCAATATTTTTGCGTTTTAGTCTGTTCTCTAGAAGTTGTGCATCGGCTGCAGCATATACTAGTCCATCGATACCTACTTTACCATTCTCTCCAGCTTGACTAATAATCCAATCAATCATATCGGGAGTTTCTGGTAAGCCCATTTTAAACAAATCTATACCCGTATTTTCTAATTCGGTTACACCTTGCAAAAAATAGCGCGAGTCTGTAAACAAACCTGCCTCTTTTAGCGATACTACTATAGTTCCTGCCGAACCTGTAAAACCACTTATCCATTTGCGACTCTCCCAAATAGCTGCGGGATATTCACTTAAGTGTGGGTCGGTACTTGGAATAACAAAAACATTTAGGTTTTTGCTCTCCATAAATTTGCGTAGATCCGAAAGTCTTTCGGGAATTTGATTCTTTTTCATGATTCTTTCTTTATTTGTTTATACACAAAGATACAAAAAATGTGGAAGGGGAGAGGTTGATTTTAATTGAAAATTAAAACAACTACCTCATCAGCCTCATCTTTATTATTCTAATATCTTCTCTTGGACGGTCAGCCCTGTTGGTTCTCGCTTGTGCTATTTTATCCACAACATCTATTCCGGTCAACACTTCACCATAAACCGTGTAGTTGCCATCCAGGTGGGGTGTGCCACCAATAGTTGTGTAATCGATACGAGCCTGCTCGCTAAACTTATAGGTAGAGTCGTTGGCGTGTCCATGTTTGTCTATTTTACTAGCTTCCATTTGGTCCAACTGCTCATTGGTAAACTGTTTTCCCACCACAATATAAAACTGACAACCCGATGATGCTTTCTCGGGATTTGTATCATCTCCTTCGCGTGCAGCTGCTAGTGCTCCACGTTTGTGATAGATTTGAGGTGTTTTAAACTCAGCAGGAATAGTGTAACCCACATCGCCATCGCCAAGCATTTTGCCAGGTTCGGCATTTTTTGAATTAGGGTCGCCTCCTTGTATCATAAACTCATCTATAACACGATGAAACAGCACACCGTCATAAAATTTTGCTTTCACCAATTTAACAAAATTGTCGCGATGCAGCGGCGTTTCGTCGTAGAGTAGCAACGTTATATCGCCCTCTGTTGTCTCAATTTTTACTTTCTGGTTTTTCATTTTTCTAAGGTTTAGGATGCCACATGATGACAATCCGAATAGAATGAGCAATGCAATTAAACTCTTTTCGATATTTTTCATTGTCTGTTAATTATTATCCTATTATTATTATGATGATGAAATGCAATTGTTATTTACAACACTTCTCATTCAACTTGTTTGCTAACTCCACAATATCATCCAGCCGTGCAAGCGATGCAACCCACTTTTCGGGCATTCCTTTTCGTCCATAATACAATCCTGCCAACCCACCCGCAATGGCAGCAGAGGTATCTGTGTCGTGCCCCAGATTGATGATTGATAAAATAGTGTCTTTGTAAGAATTCTTGTTTAAGAAAAACCAAATACTCGATTCCAACACCTCGATTACATAACCACCCGTTTTCAAATCGTCAATACTAGTGTCTCTAATATCATTTTGAATTACTTTATCGAAGTGTTTCCTCTCTTTTTCTGATAAATCTATAGCATCCCAAAGTTCAGCAATTTCAACGCGCATCTCTTTGTAGGCATCCAGTTTGTCTATCCCCTCTAATAGTTTCTCTGCCAAGTTGAGGTAAATCATACAGCTCATAGCTGCTCTTATGTGTCGATGTGTTAAAGCAGAAACCTCCCAAACTATGTTGAATTGCTCTTTGATTGGTTTCCCTTTTATGTGAAAAAGCAAAGGGATTATTCTCATTAGAGAACCGTTGCCATTATCCCGCTCATTTCCATAATCTTTCTGTCTTTTCAACTCATCTAAATTGCCCTCATCAATAAGCTCTCTTAATCTTGAAATTGCTATCGAAGTTGTAATGCCAATATCAAAAACTTGGTTATGTGCTGTCCAATAAGCTTCGTCCACCCATTTGATAAATCTTTCAGACATATCTTTCAAATTATACCCACCAACCAACGATTCAGCCAAGCAGAATGTTAGAGAGCTATCATCTGACCAAGTTCCTTTTGGTTGATTGTAGGTGCCGTGACCAATCATATCTGTTGCAGGATTAGCCTGCATCTCTTCTCTCGATGTGAATTCGTATGGAACGCCAACAGCATCACCAATGGCAACACCCAGCAATGCGTCAACTACTTTATTTGATTTCATGTTGTTTCGACTTTTATTATTTTATTTAAGGATTACACTCTTCATTCTGTTATAGCTTATATTAGGATAGCAAATATAAGAAAACTCCTTGTGTTTTATATGATGTGGAGTTGATAAGTGTCTAGTTTTTTCTAACCTGGTTGTTTTTTTATTACTTTTGCTCATATATCATAGAATAAAGAATTGATAAGAATATCATTTCACTTAACTAAAGAAACTTACTATGTTTAAAAAAACATTTTTAGCCCTTGTTTTAACCCTATTGTTCTCATCTGCTTTTGGTCAAGAAACAGATAGTGTGAAGTTTGCTTTTTCTCACGGTCCTTATATTTAATTTGTCTTTTTGGAAGTATCTATAGTTGATAGATATAACCACATTGTGATCCTTTTAATAACAGAAGAGGCAAGTGTTTAGCTTGCCTCTTCTGTTTATTTATCTGTTTTACTAATCTTGTAAAATATTAGTTGAGGTTGAGGTGTTGATAGAAGGCGTTATGTTGTACTTACAGCCTCTTCAACGACTCTTTAATCACAGCTTCAACAGTAGAACCTGGAAGTTCTTTTGCAACTTTTGCTACCACTTTTTGCGATTTCACTTGTGTGAAACCCAGCATAACCAATGCCGAAACAGCCTCATGCTCTAAAGCAGGTGCTGCAACTTTTCCAAGATTTGCTAGTTCGCCCTCGTCGCTAAATTTGATTTTGTCTTTTAGGTCAACAATTATACGTTGCGCTGTTTTTATACCAATGCCTTTCACCGATCGTAGTGTATCTACACTTTCAGATACAATGGCAACCTCCACCTCTTTTGAGCTAAGCGAAGAGAGCATAACTCGTGCAGTGCTAGGACCTACACCCGACACGCTGATGAGGTGCATAAATACTTCGCGCTCATGTTTGTCAATAAAGCCAAATAGCACGAAAGCATCTTGGCGCACCGATTCGTAGATATATATCTTTGCAGTTTTATTGTTGCCAATGGCACTATATGTTTGAAGCGATATGTGTGCTAAGTAGCCCACACCATTGCAGTCTATTGTAACTGTTGCTGGGGTTAGGTCGGCAACTTCACCTTTTACGTAATCAATCATAGTCTCTTATATTTTATATTTAGGTATTAAATCTCTTTTTGGTAAACTCGTGTCCTAAAGCCAAGCCACCCTCGCTGGTCTCTTTGTAAAGCGATGGAATGTCGTGACCTGTCTGCTTCATCACCTCAACTACTCGGTCGAACGATACTCTATGAGTACCATCTGTAAACGACGAGTATAAGTTGGCATCCAAAGCACGAGCTGCGGCATAAGCATTACGCTCGATACATGGAATTTGAACCAATCCACAAACAGGGTCGCAGGTCATGCCCAAGTGATGTTCTAGTCCCATTTCTGCAGCATACTCTATCTGTGCGGGGCTTCCACCAAACAACTGATTGGCTGCAGCTGCTGCCATAGCACAAGCCACACCAATCTCTCCTTGACAGCCAACTTCAGCACCCGAAATGGAAGCATTCTTTTTAACAACATTGCCAAACAAGCCGGCTGTAGCTAGTGCACGCAGCATTCTTTTTTCTCTAAAACCACGTGTCTCTTCTAGCAAATATAGTACAGCAGGTATCACACCACACGAACCACAAGTGGGTGCTGTTACAATAACTCCTCCCGCAGCATTCTCTTCCGAAACAGCCAAAGCATATGAAAACACTAAGCCACGCGATTGCAATGATTTTTTGTAACCTTTTGCTTTAATATTGTACGATGCCGCTTTTCGCGACAATGCAAGGGGACCTGGCAAAACTCCTTCGTTTTCCAAACCATTATCCACTGAGGCTCTCATTACATGCCACACCTCGCGCAAATAGTCCCATATTTCTGGACCCTCGCACTCTTCTACATACTCCCAATAAGATTTACCAGTAATTTCGCACCAGTTCATAATCTCATCAATAGTGCTCATATTGTATATCTCTCTATCGTCGCCTTCCGAAAGACCTATTGTTCTTTCTCCATCAGATAGGGCGCCTCCACCAACACTATATACCGTCCAACTATCAGTTGTCTTTTTGTTTTTGTCTAAACTCTCAAACTTTAGAGCGTTTGGATGAAATGGTAGAAAGGTTTTTGGCAACCACTCAATTTCTGTTGGAGCAATTGGCTCTAATACTTTTAAAATGGCTACATCGGTAAGGTGACCTTCGCCAGTGGCAGCCAGACTACCATATAGAGTAACTTTAAATGAATGGCTTTGCGGATTCTTTTCAGCGAATATCTCTGCCGCGTGTTTAGGACCCATAGTGTGGCTGCTAGAAGGGCCATTACCAATTCGGAATAGTTCTTTTAATGATTTCATATTGTTTGTCTGCTAAATTGTTTGCAAGATAGTTTTTGTCTAGCGCAAAGTTAACGAATAAAATTCACAATTTGATATTTCAATTAATACCTTGTTCAAGATATAAAATTAATGATAATTTGTTTGCAGTCATAAAAAAAATGGTTACTTTCGTTTTTACTATTTGTTAATCAATTATGATTGTTCTTTATATCTAATTAGTCTATACATTAGAAGGACAAAATAGCATGTTAATGACGTTTTTGAAACAACCATTTACCTTGGTTTATATCGAAGTTTCAAAACACTTCATTAGCTTTTTCTTTGTTCTTTTTTTATTATATTCAAGACATAATAAATAGTAGTTTATATTGGAAACATTAATAATACTAATAATATGAAAAGATCTATACCTAATGAATTGCCTGCATATCCAAAATTTGCAGAAGGGGTGAGACGAGCACCCGACCGTGGCTTCAGGCTATCTCCTGAACAAACAAACATTGCGTTGAAAAACGCTTTGAGATACATTCCCGAAAACCTACATGCAGAACTGGCTCCAGAGTTTTTGGAGGAACTGCGTACACGTGGTAAAATTTATGGTTACCGTTATCGCCCCGAAGGTGATATTCGTCCCAAACCAATAGATGAATACAAAGGAAACTGTGTTGAGGGAAAAGCCTTTCAGGTGATGATAGACAATAACTTATGTTTCGATATAGCACTCTACCCTTATGAGTTGGTAACTTATGGCGAAACAGGACAGGTGTGTCAAAACTGGATGCAATATCGCATGATAAAGCATTATTTAGAAGAGTTGACTCAAGAGCAAACGCTAGTAATAAACAGTGGACATCCAATGGGACTGTTTAAGTCAAAACCCGATGCTCCTCGCGTGATTCTTACCAACTCATTGATGGTAGGAATGTTTGACAATCTTAAAGATTGGGAAATTGCAGCCCAAATGGGTGTTGCCAATTATGGACAGATGACAGCTGGTGGGTGGATGTATATTGGTCCACAAGGCATTGTGCACGGCACGTTCAACACATTGCTGCATGCTGGTAGACAACGATTGGGTATTCCCCAAGGCGGTAATTTGGCAGGACACCTGTTTGTATCCTCAGGTTTAGGTGGCATGAGTGGTGCTCAGCCCAAAGCAGCTGATATTGCAGGTGCAGCATCTATTGTTGCAGAGGTAGATTACTCGCGCATTAAAACAAGACACGACCAAGGTTGGGTGCAAGAAGTAACTAGTAGTGCAAAAAAGGCATTCGACCTTGTGAATGAGGCTATGAAACGTAAAGAAGCACTTTCTGTGGCATATCATGGCAATATTATAGATTTACTAGAGTATGCAGTGGAGCATAAAGTAAAAATAGAGTTGTTGTCTGACCAAACATCTTGTCACGAGCCATACACAGGTGGCTATTGCCCCGCTGGTATGAGCTTCGAGGAGAGAACGGAACTGCTAACTACTGATAGAAAGAAATTCGAAAAAGAGGTCGACAAGTCGTTGCACCGTCACTTCAATGCTATAAAAAAACTGACAGCACAAGGCACTTATTTCTTCGATTATGGAAACTCGTTTATGAAAGCAATTTACGACGCTGGTGTAAAAGAGATCTCAAAGAATGGTGTGGACGAGAAAGATGGTTTTATATGGCCATCTTATGTAGAAGATATTATGGGTCCAGAGCTGTTTGATTATGGTTTTGGTCCTTTCCGTTGGATATGCCTTAGTGGCAAACATGAAGATTTGATTAAAACTGATAAAGCTGCTATGGATTGTATCGATCCAGATGAATCTGTACAAAATCATGACAACTGGATATGGATACGCGATGCTGAGAAAAACGCTCTTGTAGTGGGTACACAAGCCCGCATATTGTATCAAGATGCTGAAGGACGACTGAAGATAGCACTTAAGTTTAACGAAATGGTGCGCAACGGAGAAATTGGACCTGTTATGCTAGGCCGCGATCATCATGATGTGAGCGGAACTGATTCGCCATTCCGCGAAACAGCCAATATAAAAGATGGCAGTAATATAACTGCTGATATGGCTACACAATGCTTTGCCGGAAACTGTGCTAGAGGTATGAGCCTTGTTGCACTACACAATGGCGGTGGTGTAGGTATTGGCAAGTCTATCAATGGCGGTTTTGGCATGGTGTGCGATGGTAGCGAGCGGGTAGATGATATTTTGCGTTCTGCTATGTTGTGGGATGTGATGGGTGGTGTGGCTCGACGTGCTTGGGCGCGCAATCCAAACGCTATGACTACAGTAGATAAATTCAACAAAAAATATTCGGAAGATTATAGCATCACAATGCCATACTTGGTGGATGATGAATTGATGAAAGAGTTGGGGCTTTAAAAGAGCTGATTAGAAATTAGAAATAGAGTATTTATTATATTAAACAAAATAGAGATATGAATATATTTGGAAAATCTGATGCTGAAATTATTAGCGAAGCAAGAATAATGATAGATGCTTTAAACAGAATTGGAGATACTTCAGAAGATTACCCAATGGGATTGGGAAAAACTTTTATAGATGAGTTTACCGCTTTGCGAGAAAATGTTGTTACTTACAATTCAGAAGTAGATAAACTAAAAGCCGATTTGGCTGCCAAAACAATGCAACTAAGTGATGAGATGAAGAGAATGAAAAAACTCTATTCTGAAGCTAAGGAGCGAGTTAAGGAAAGTGTTCCTCAAGAAAAATGGGAGCAGTTTGGTATTGACGACAAAAAATAAGCTTGAAAAAACACTATAAAACGATTTAAATCAAATTAAAAATATATTATGAACAAACTAGTACAATGTGTGCCTAACTTTAGTGAAGGGCGCGATCAAAAGAAAATTGACAAAATTGTAGAGCCATTTAGAAACAAGGATAAGGTAAAACTATTGGATTATAGTTTCGATGCCGACCACAACCGCCTTGTTGTAACTGTAGTGGGTGCGCCTCAAGCAGTAAAAGAAGCCGTAATTGAAGCCATTGGTGTATCTGTTAAGGAGATAGATATGAACCGTCATAGAGGACAGCACAAACGCATGGGTGCAGTAGATGTAGTTCCATTTATTCCCATCAAAAATGTTACTATGGAAGAGGCTGATACATTAGCAAAAGAGGTTGCAAAAGAGGTGTCAGATAAATATAACTTGCCAGTATTTCTATATGAAAAATCGGCATCTGCAAAACATCGCGAAAATTTAGCAGCTGTTCGCAAGGGAGAGTTCGAAGGAATGGCAGAAAAGATGAAAGAGGATGAGTGGAAACCAGATTTTGGTGCAGCCAAACCACACCCAACAGCAGGATCTGTTGCTATAGGTGCTCGCATGCCATTGGTTGCGTACAATGTTAACCTCAATACACCAAACCTGAAAATAGCTGAGGCTATTGGTAAAAAGGTGCGTCATGTAGGTGGTGGCTTGCGCTTCTGTAAAGCGATGGGAGTAGAGCTCAAAGAGAGAAACATAACACAGGTATCGATGAACCTCACCGACTTTACACGCACCTCTATTTATCAAGCACACGAAATGGTTCGCATGGAAGCACAACGCTATGGTGTTTCTATAATTGGTGCTGAGGTTATTGGGCTATTGCCAATGCAAGCATTGACAGATGTTGCAGAATATTACCTCGGATTGGAAGGTTTTTCAATAAATCAAGTACTAGAAACTAACCTATTGGAGTAGTATTGCTTCACAAAAAGATTGAATGGAAAGTATTCAGATAGTTGAAACTATTACAGCGCTATTTACCCAACATTGGTTTCAAACACTTGAAATTGTTGCAGTAGTATTTGGTGTGTTGAGTGTGTGGTATGCTCAAAAAGAAGATATTAAGGTATTTCCTTTTGGGATTGTAAATGTATTGATTTTCGTTTATATATTTATAGCCACACAACTCTATGCCAATGCTGGTATCAATGTAGTATACTTCATTACCAATGTTTATGGTTGGTACAATTGGTCGCGTACAAACGAAGATCAAGAGTCGCTACAGATATCACGCAACACAAACAAACAAAATATCCTGTGGTTTCTGTTTGCTCTAGTATTGTATGGAGCTATTGTGTGGCTACTGCGTGCAGCCAATCAAGACGACCCAGCCTATTTAAAATCTATATTGCCCTGGATTGATGGAATGAACTCATCGTTTTTCTTAATTGCCACAATTCTTATGACAATGAAAAAAATAGAGAACTGGTGGTTTTGGATTGCTGGTAATATTCTCTCCATTCCTATATTCTTTTCACAGGGTCACTATTACGTTAGTTTGCAATATGCCATCTTCTTAGTGATAGCCATAATGGGTTTGAGGGGATGGAACAAAACATGGACTGAGAGAAAAGCGATATGAATTGTGAAATATGTGATGCAAGATTTCAGGTTATGTCTATGATTAAAATAAATATGCTTAGCTGTTTTATCGCATCACATATATATAAACCAATAAATATAATACATAATTTAAATAATAAAATATGAATAACATAATAATAAAAAATGCCGCTCAAGTGGTTACTTGTAGTGGTTTTGAAGGAAAACGTGGAGCTGAAATGTCTAACCTGCACGTTATCGAAAACGGAACGGTAATTGTGACTGACGGCATTATTTCACATGTGCTTAAAAAAGGCGAAGCTATACCTATAGATGTATCAGGCTACAAAGAGATTGATGCTACAGGCAAAGCACTCTTGCCAGGATTTGTTGACCCACATACACACTTTGTGTTTGGTGGTCATCGCGAAGAGGAGTTCTCTTGGAGAATGCGTGGCGATAGCTACATGTCTATCATGGAGCGAGGTGGAGGTATTGTAAATACTACCAAAGCTACACGCGAGGCTTCGGAAGAAGAACTTTACAATTCTGCAAAAAGGCGTCTCGATGATATGCTTGAATTGGGTATAACCACCGTTGAAGGCAAAAGCGGATATGGGTTGGACAAAGATACCGAGATGAAGCAACTGCGTGTAATGCGTAAACTCAACCAAGATCACCCAATGGATATTGTATCAACCTTTATGGGACCTCATGCCACACCTGCCGAATGGAAGGGACGTGAAGATGAGTTTATCGATTTCAATATCAACGAGATGTTGCCATTGGTGGCAAAAGAGAAATTGGCAGAATGTGCCGATATATTTTGTGAAGAGAATGTATTTACCATTGAGCAGTCGCGCCGTTTCTTAACTGCTGCACGCGAGCATGGTTTCTTGCTAAAATTGCATGCCGATGAGATTGTGCAGTTTGGTGGTGCTGAACTAGCAGGTGAGCTAAAAGTGCTTTCTGCCGACCATCTATTGCAAGCATCCGACGAGGGGATAAAAGCAATGGCTGACAATGGGGTAGTGGCAACGCTCCTTCCTCTTACAGCATTTTCATTGAAAGAAGAGTATGCACGTGGTCGCGACATGATTGATGCCAACTGTATTGTTGCATTAGCAACCGACCTCAATCCTGGTAGCTCACACACAGCTTCTGCTCCCTTGCTTTTTGCTATTGCTTGTATCTATATGAATCTTTCGCCCGAAGAGGCTGTTACGGCTTACACTATCAATAGTGCTGCTGCCGTAAATCGTGCCGACACAGTAGGCAGTATCGATGTTGGAAAACAAGGCGATATGATTTTATTGAAATATCCTTCGTATAAGTTCTTGCCCTATTATGTGGGGATGAATTGTGTGGAGACGGTGATTAAGAAAGGCTTAGTAGTTAAAAGTTAATTGAGAATCAAGAACTAAGAATGAAGAGTTAAGAATAAAAAGATATAAAATGATGCAAAGAGATGCTTTAAAAGATAAGAGTTTTACTTTTGCAATAAGAATTGTAAGACTTTCACAGTATATGCATGATCAACATAAAGAGTATGTTTTAAGTCGTCAGATACTTAAAAGTGGTACATCAATAGGAGCATTAGTAAGAGAGGCAAAATATGCTCAAAGTACACTTGATTTTATTCACAAACTAAGTATTGCTTTAAAAGAGGCAAACGAAACACATTATTGGTTATCATTATTACATGATACCGATTATATTGAAGAAAAACTCTTTAATTCATTGTTGCAAGATTGCGACGAGTTAATCTCACTACTTGTTTCTAGCGTAAAGACATTAAAAAACAAATTAACAGAAAATAAAAACAAATAAATAGAGAATTAAGTAGTTAGGTGTCAATTTACTAGATGATTCTTAACTCTTCATTCTTCACTCTTAATTTAATTAAAAAAATGATTTCAAAAAACCAATCAATCCAAGATTTTTTAAATCGTACAGCCTCAAACGAACCAATACCAGGAGGAGGTAGTGTATCTGCATTAAATGGAGCTATTGCTACAGCATTGGCTGAGATGTTGGCAAACCTAACTATCGGCAAAAAGAAATATGTAGAACTAGAAGATGAAATGAAACAAGTAGTTGACAAAATGGGTCAGCAGAGAGAACTCTTTTTCCAAGATATCGATAGAGATGCAGGCGCATACAAAACGGTAATGGATGCATTTAAGCTTCCAAAAGAGACCGATGAGGAGAAAGCAAAACGTTCTAACCAAATACAAGAAGCTACAAAGCATGCAGCAATTATTCCAATGGAGATAGCACAGCGTGCTTTTGATATGTTGGACCAGATTGACTATACAACACGCAATGGAAACAGCAATGCTGTTACAGATGGATGCATCTCTATGATGGCGTGCCGTACAGCCGTATTGGGTGCTTTGCTCAATGTTCGTATCAATTTAGGTTCTATTAAAGACGCCGATTTTGTGAAAGACCTTGAAAGTCGTTGCAACACAATGGAAGCAGAGGCAATGAAAAAAGAACAAGCATTGTACGAGTGGGTAAAAACAACCCTTTAGAATTAAAAATAGTTTTATAACAGACACAAACTACTCAATTAATTAGATAATACATAATGAAGAACATCTATTATATTGGTAAAGCAGATCTCACAATTGAAGATCTAGAGTGGATTATCACCAATAATATTCAATTGGAATTGTCCGACGAAGCAAAGGAGCGCATTCAAAAATGTCGCACCTATTTAGACGAAAAAATGGAGAGAGCAGAAGCTCCTATCTATGGAATTAACACAGGATTTGGCTCACTTTGCGATAGAAGCATCTCTAAAGGAGATTTAAGTGCGCTTCAAGAAAACTTAGTGATGTCGCACGCTTGCAGTGTGGGCGATGAGGTGAATCCTACAATCATCAAACTGATGCTATTGTTGAAAGCTCATGCACTGTCGAAAGGATATAGCGGGGTGCAAGTAGCAACAGTGCAGAGGATGATTGATTTTTTCAACAACGATATTCTACCCATTGTTTACGACAAAGGTTCGCTTGGCGCATCGGGCGATTTAGCACCTTTGGCAAACCTTTTCCTTCCACTAATTGGTATTGGAGAGGTTAATTACAAAGGAGAAAAAAGAGACACCCAGAGCATCTTGAATGAGTTTGGTTGGAAACCAATTAAACTACAAAGCAAAGAGGGATTGGCATTGCTCAATGGCACACAGTTTATGTCGGCACATGGAGTCTTTGCTATTATCAAAGCTCAACACATTTCAAAGCGTGCCGATTTGATAGCCTCTATATCGCTAGATGCTTTTGATGGATTGATCAATCCATTTGACGAGAAGCTACACCTTATTCGTCCACACAATGGACAAATAGAGACAAGCAAAAATGTCAGAAAGTTTCTTGATGGTAGCGAGATGATACAGCGTGATAAAAAACATGTACAAGACCCCTACTCATTTAGATGCATACCACAAGTACATGGTGCTAGCAAAGATGCTATCGACTATGTGCGCTCTGTATTGGTTACAGAAATAAACTCTGTAACTGACAATCCAACAGTCTTTCCAGATGAGGACGAGATAATATCGGGAGGTAATTTTCATGGACAACCATTGGCTATCACGTTCGACTTTTTAGCAATTGCTCTTGCCGAACTTGGCAACATATCCGAGCGACGCACAGCACAGCTCATTCTCGGAAATCGCGGTTTGCCCGAGTTTTTAGTTGCCAATTCGGGTCTCAACTCTGGTTTTATGATTCCACAGTATGCTGCAGCATCCATTGTTAGTCAAAACAAAATGTATTGCTATGCAGCATCTAGCGACTCTATTGTTTCGTCAAACGGACAAGAAGACCACGTGAGTATGGGGGCAACAGCAGCTATCAAGCTGCTGAAAATATTGGACAATTTAGATCTTATTTTCGCAATCGAGTTGATGAATGGAACACAAGCATTAGAGTTCCGTCGACCAATGAAATCGTCACCTTTCATCGAAAAGTTTGTAGAGGATTATCGCAAGGTGGTTCCTTTTATCGAGAAGGATATTGTGATGCACAAAGAGATCGAAAAATCAGTAGCGTTTTTAAACCAAGTGCAGTTGTAATTAGTGCAACAATAGAGGGTATTTGTCTTTCCTGAAGAGACAAGCACCCTTTTGTGTTAAAATTTTACACATTTGTACGCAATTATTGTACATTTGCGCAACATCATTATCGCAGCTAACAATTAACAGAAAAATAATACAGTATTAATTAAAACAAAATGACAGAAAAAATTCAAAAATCATTGAGAGATACAACTTGGGCTAGATGGGTTGCATTGGCTTTGGTTTCTCTTACGATGTTTTTCGCCTACTATTTTGTAGACGTTGCAGCACCGTTAAAAGGTTCATTAGAGAGATATTTAGGATGGTCAAGCGAGCAGTATGGATGGCTTGGAGGTTCCGAGTTTATACTAAATGTGATGGGCTTCCTCATTCTATCGGGTATTATTCTTGATAAAATGGGTATCCGTTTCACACTTCGCACATCTGCATTAGCAATGTTCTTGGGTGGTGGCTTAAAGTTCTACGGTATCGCCTTTGTAGACCCAACATTAAGTGTAAATATCTTTGGTATGCTATTACCAACAACTGCATTAGTATCATATATCGGTTTTGCAATATTTGGTATTGGGGTAGAGATGGCAGGTATCACTGTTTCTAAAACTATTGTAAAGTGGTTTAAAGGTAAAGAGTTAGCATTGGCTATGGGATTGGAGATGGCTACTGCACGATTGGGTGTGTTTGCTGTATTCCAACTATCACCTCGCTTTGCAGGTATCACAGAAGCTACTCCTTTAGGAAACATGGAGGGAGTTAAATTAGCTATGACAGTAGCACTAGCTTTTGTTACCATGGGATCTTTGCTTTTCATTGTATATACTATGATGGATGCTAAGCTTGACAAACAGACAGGAGAGTCCATTGCCGATATGGATCCTGAAGACAAATTTAAATTTTCCGACTTGGGTGTGATATTAAAGAACCCCGGTTTCCTTACAATTGCTGGTCTTTGTGTACTATTCTATTCTGCAATATTCCCATTCCAAAAGTTTGCTGCAGAGATGTTGTCATCTAAGTTAGATGTATCTATGGACGTAGCATCTTCTCTATTCTCTTGGTTTCCAATTGGAGCATTACTGCTAACACCTGTTATTGGTTACTTCTTAGATAAAAAAGGATATGGTGCTTCAATGATGTTATTTGGTGCAGTACTATTAGTAGTTTCTCACCTTATCTTTGCATTAGTTCCAGAAGAGTCGTTCACTATGTTTACAGCTGTTCTTACTATTGTAGTATTGGGTACAGCATTCTCATTAGTACCTGCCTCGATGTGGCCATCCATTCCAAAAATTGTTGAAGAGAGATTGTTGGGTTCGGCTTACGGACTTATCTTCTGGATTCAAAACATTGGTTTAATGGCAGTTCCAGCACTTATTGGTTGGGCATTAACAGCATCTAACCCCGGAGTTGGTGAAGCAATTGCTCGTGGTGAGTTGGTTAAATATGACTATACCGTTCCAGAATTTATCTTTGCAGGGTTTGGTGCGTTAGCTATTATTTTAGCTTTAATACTTAAAGCTGTAGATAAAAAGAAGGGTTACGGATTAGAGTTGCCAAATATTCAAGAAGCGAAAGAAAAAGCTTTAGAAAAATAAGCTAAAGAGTAAAACAAATATATTAGATACAACTAGATATATTATAATAAAAGCGAATTCCGTAAAGGGGTTCGCTTTTATTGTTATTAAGATTTAAATTTAAAGCGGGTTGCGAGATGCGAGGTAAGGGGTTTGATTGAGAATGTCGATTTATCGCGTCTCGATATCTATAAAGAATAAAAAATTGATAGTTATATTGTTGAGTCGTTAATAATGCACTATTTACCATTGTCTTCTCTTCCCTGCTTTGCAAAATTTTGATCACTATATAAATAGCCTTTTTTATCAAAGCAAAAAGGCTGCATCAATAAAGATACAGCCTTCGTATTGCTTAACAAATTTAAGCCGATATTCTCTTAATATCTATTCATGCTTCTTTGGCGTTCCACGCGTGGTTTTGCCACATCAACTGTAATAGTGCGACCGTCATATTCAGCATCGTTTAGTTGTTCAATAGCTTGATGACCTTCTGCGTCATTCTCCATTTCAACAAATCCGAAACCTCTTGAGCGGCCTGTAAATCTATCGGTAATAACTTTTGCTGAAGTTACAGTTCCGTATTCTTCAAAAAGTTCTCTTAAATCTTGTTCTGTAATTTGGTAGGTTAACCCTGCAATAAAAATGTTCATGTAAAAATTGTAAATTAAAAATTGAATTTGTGCAAAGATTTGCATTAGAAAGGTGAGAAAGAATTCGACAGTAATCTGAAAAAACTAAATACCCATGCTAAGTGCTTGCTATTGCACCGTGAAGAGGTAATATAAGAAAAACTTTTGAGAAATGCAAGTAAAGACAGCTTCAGTTGCTTTTAGGTGCATTTTCTTTACATCAAATAGTTAGATAAATCACAAATAGTAAACCTAACCTATTTTAGGTTGTTGTATAATATAGAGTTATAAATAATTAGACAACAATGAATATGAAAAAAGTAAACATAGCAAACACAGATTTAAGTGTTTCACGCATTAATTTTGGTGGAAATGTTCTCGGATGGACATTAAATGAGAAAGAATCGTTCGACATCTTAGATGCTTTTGTAGCAGCTGGATTTAACTTTATTGATACAGCCGATACATACTCGTGGTGGGTAAACGGAGTGGGCGGACAGTCGGAAACTATTTTAGGAAAATGGATGAAAGCAAGAAACAACAGAGACAGTCTAGTAATAGCCACCAAGGTAGGTTCGCAAACAAAAGAACATCCAAAAGATATTAGCAAAGCGCACATCCTGCAATCGGTTGATGAGTCGTTGCAGCGTTTACAAACAGATTATATCGATTTGTATTACACTCATTTTGATGATGAGGTAACGCCGGTTGAGGAAACATTATCAGCTTATGATGAGGTTATAAAAGCTGGAAAAGTGCGATACATAGGAGCCTCAAATGTTTCGCCAGAGCGCCTCAACGAATCATTTAAAGTTGCTGAAGATAACAACTTACCCAAATATGTTGCTTTACAACCACATTACAATTTAATGGAGAGAACCAATTACGAAACTATCTATCGACCTATTGTTGAACAGTTTAGTCTGGCAGCATTTCCATACTACTCATTAGCTTCAGGTTTTTTAACCGGAAAGTATCGCTCCGAAGCAGATTTAGGAAAGAGTGTTCGCGGAGCAGGTCTTAAGCATTATTTAAACAATAGAGGGTTGGCAGTTTTAGATGCATTAGATATAGTTGCCAGCAAACACAATACACAGCCTGCCACGGTTGCTCTAGCATGGCAATTGGCACAGCCTTCAATAACAGCTTCGATAGTTAGTGCAACCAGCAAAAGTCAGCTGCAAAACCTGATTGATGCTCCTAGGTTAGTTTTAGACAAAGAGGATTTAGAGGCTTTAGGAGAGGCAAGTCGATAAAAGATATTATCAACTAGCCAGGAGCACCTTATTCAGCCAACCTCACCACCAACCTCCTCTTCTGCCCACCCTCCAGTGGAGCAATCACCAGCCAGCCTGCATTGCTGTTGGCAATGCGTTTGATGGTTGCATTCAGCCTTTTCTCCATCTTTTTCATTGGCTCACCTTTGGCTAAATAGGGTATAAATAGTTGTGTAGGAGCAGTGTTGCCCACTGCCTCTTGCCATGTCATTGTTAAAATGTTGGTTGCTCTATCGAAGCTATATTCTAGCAATTCGCCATTGGTATAAGCAGGGTAGGGGCGCACCAGTGCATGTTTAAAGTAGGGTAGGTTGTCCATCTTAGAATCGTAACTCCAATAAGCATTGCCAAACAAATTGCTCTCTATCATGCCCACTGCATGTTGCGCTACAGGCACAATCTCCTCGCCATGCCTATAAAAAGCACCCCATTCGCCCAGCCATACAGGCATCTGCAATTTATCTGCATTCTCTTGCAAACGGTTGTATATAAAACTCAACCTCTCAAAAGAAGCATCCGATGCATCCTGGGTATCGGTTACCAAGTCATAACCATGAGGAGCATAAGCCAACAGAGAGTCGGGCCTGCCATCAAACAACGTGGTGCGCCCAATACTACTCCTGATGCCTATATTGCTCAAATAGCTGTGCTCTAGAAACAGCACCGACCTCTTGTCCACCTCTCTTGTAGCATCACTCACCTTTTGATAGAAAGGTTGCAACTGGTGCATTTCAAAATCTCTATTATATGTAAAAAGAACATCTATCACTTTCGAAAAATTCTCTTCAGACGACAAGCTCTCTAAAGCCTTCGTTCTATCTTCCACATCGCTCCATATCAGTTCAAGCTCTCTTCTCGAAAGCGCCTTGCCAGTAGTCTCATATATTAGCTTTCCACATTCAGCTAGCAATGTGGGCATATACTGCTGAGCCGCAGAGCCCGCAAAAGGCTCATTCATCAAATCGTAACCAATTACCGTTGGGTTGTTGGCATATCGTTTGGCTATATGTTGCCACATCAGTGCATAGTGGTCTTGCAGCCCAATGCCATCAGGTGCAGGCTTGTTTGCCCAAAAGTTATCAAACGAAGTTTGCACAGCCTGGCTCTGCATATAAGCATCGCTCCATATAGCACCCATTTTGTGCGGCTTTCCTTCGTGCAGCGTTGCCCATTGCGGTGCACCATCCGAGTAGAGCACACTATACAAATCTTGGTGCATATCTAACACCACAAATATATCATTGTCGGCAGCCCACTGTATATGTTGGTCTATACCTTGCAAATACTCTTCGTTATAAACACCCGGCTGGGGCTCTATCCCATCCCAAATAATACCAAATCTAATAGAGTTGAATCCCCAACTCCTCAGCTTGGTATACAATGTCGAATCTGCATCCACCAAATAGCCCCGTTCTTTCGATTTGCTGATAACATTAATGCCATTTAAGATAACATGCCTACCATAATTGTCCACAAATCTGTTTTCGTAGACAGTAATTGATGTTGGCAGCTTCTTTTCAATCACCTCTTCACTCTTGCACCCCATTACAGCAACACCAAAAACAGTTACAGCAAGCAGCCAATACAAAAAAGCAGCCCTTTTATTTACGCCCATATTTCTATTTATATTTCTTTGCAATCTCTTTAATTTCTTCTGAAGGCACCCTGGTCTCCTTTGCTGGCTCATTAGCCATTTGCACCATTGCCTTAGCTATAGTTTTTCCCTCTATCATTTTTTAACGAGCAGGAATCAAAAAACCAATCACCTTCATAAACTGTTTCGATAAATCCTCGCCCATTCTTTTCTCATCCCTGTTGCCCACTATAAGCGAAGGTTGCAATAGCTGGGTATGCTCTATCTGCTGTGCAAGCACATCACGCTCCATCTCACCTTTAAGGCGGTTGTAAAACACCTTGCTCTTTGCATTTGCCCCTAAAGCCGATATAACAATAAAAGAGTTGATACCATTTTGCTTACAAAGCTTTGCCGCCTCCACCGGTATACCGTAGTCCACAGCACGATACAGCTCCTTGTTAGGAGTTTTTGCTTTAGTGGTGCCAATGCAGCAAAATACCACATCGGCAGTAAATTTGTCGGCATAGTTCGACAGCTCCAAAAGGTCAATCACATGCTCCTCTAATTTTGGATGTATGTTGGGCAGTTTTCTGCGCGTAAAAACCTTTACCGTCTCATAATTTGGGTCTTCTAAAAGTAACTCCAATAGATGCGAACCAGTTAAACCAGTTGCACCAAGTATAATAGCTTTTTTCTTCATTCTTATTTTGTTTCTAGTTGCAAGGTACAGATAATAAAGCAAACAGTTTGTACACCTGCAAATTGATAATTTTTTATTTATTCTTGTCCTTCCAGCGCTTCAATGCACGCTCTATTGCCTCCTCGGCAACAGGTGTCATGGCTTCATAGCCTGCACGATTGGGGTGAACACCATCATAAGTATATTCATCCTTCAAACCCTTTTGCTCATCAGCCATTGGTGCAAAATAGTTGGCATACACAATACTCTGCTCATCGGCATACCTTTTTATCCTCCGGTTTAGCTCCATTATTTTGTTTGCAGGCTCAACACCTGGTTGCCAATGATAGTCTGCTGCAGGCAGCACAGCGCAAAGCACCACCTCTATATTATGAGCTTTTGCCAACTCTGCCATTGTGTACAAATTATCTTCAACCATTTCCAATGTCGACGGTCCTGTATTGCCCGCAATATCATTGGTGCCTGCCAATATAACCACCACTTTAGGATATAGTTTGATTACATCCTGGCGAAACCGCAACAACATCTGCGGAGTTGTCTGTCCACTAATCCCCCTGTTGATATAATTTGGGTTGTTGAAGTACTCAGGAAAATGACTCTTCCACCCTTCAGTAATGGAGTCGCCCATAAAAACAACCCGCTCTTCATTATCGTTGGGCAGTACAACCTGGGCATTCTCTTCTTTAAATCTATTCAGTTCTGCCCAATCTTGGGCGCTATTAATATATGTAATATTCATAAATAGGAAAAATACAATTAAAGTTATGTTTTGAAATCTAATTACAGTAATAAGATTTTTTTTTTGAAGGTTTCATCCTCCTCGCAGCTCTATATTAATTGAGTCATTAATCTTAAAATATGTTGATGGGTTTTTATTAAACATTTATATTACCGCTTTGTTTTGAGCGTTAATACTCAAAAATAGCTAAAAGTTAGTTTAGAGGGTACATGTTTCATATAAAAACAGTACTTTTAAAGCTAAAATCTAAATCACACATATTACACAATGCGAAAACCAGTAAAAATATTAGTAGTTGTAGGCATTGCCCTATTAATACTAGGTATGATTTTCTATCCAACAATCAAAAACTCCTTTGGCGGTAAAGACCAACCTTCAGTTGCACCATCTTCGATATCGCCTCGAAATCAGAGTTTGAGTGTCAATGCAAAAGTTTTGAAACCCCAAACAATGAGCGATGTCTTCAGAACAAAAGGAGTACTATTGCCCGATGAGGAGGTAGATCTTACCTTCGAAACCTCGGGAAAGATAATACAAATAAACTTCAAAGAGGGATCGTTTGTAGACAAAGGTCAATTGTTGGCAAAAGTAAACGATGCCCCCTTGCAAGCAGAGCTCAAAATGCTGGAATCGCAACTGCCCCTTGCACAAGAGCGCGTGTTTCGTCAGCGCACCCTGTTGGATAAAGATGCAGTAAGTCAGGAAGCTTTCGAAACCGTTACAACAGAGCTTGACAGATTAAAAGCCAATATAGAATTGATAAAAGCACGCATATCACAAACCGAACTGCGCGCCCCATTTAGTGGCATGATTGGTTTGCGATTGGTAAGCGAGGGAGCTTATGCTTCGCCACAAGTAAGAATATCTACCCTTACCAAAATATCGCCCCTCAAGATAGAGTTTGCCGTAAACGAACGCCAAGAGAGCGAAATTGTAGATGGCACAAAACTCACATTTACACTAGAAAACGATTTAAATACCTACGAAGCTTCAGTGTATGCTGTTGAAACATCGTTAGATGCCAGTACACTTTCATTAAAAGCCCGTGCCCGTTATGCCAATCCAGGAGGAAAGATCAAACCAGGCCGATCGGCACAAATAGAGATCCAACTGCGCGAAATAACCAACACAATAGTTATCCCAAGCATGTCGTCGATTGCCGAAATGGGTCAAGACATAGTATATACCTACAACAACGGAAAAGCCAAAAGAGTAGTGCTCACCAAAGGACTTCGCACCGCCTCCTCTGTACAGGTATTAGAGGGATTGAACGTTGGCGATACATTATTAACAACAGGAGTGATGCAATTGCGCGATGGCATGAATGTGTCTATAGCTCAATTTGAGGAATAAATTATAAAGGAGACTATTGAATGACATTATCAGAATTAAGCATAAAGCGACCCGTACTTTCCACTGTGTTTATGCTCGTGATTCTTCTCTTCGGAATAATTGGTTACACCAGTTTGCCTGTAAGAGAGTATCCAAGTGTAGACAATCCCATTATCACGGTAAGTGTTTCGTACCCAGGTGCCAACGCCGATGTGATAGAGAAGCAAATAACCGAACCTCTTGAGCAAAACATTAACGGCATTCCTGGCATTCGCTCCCTTATAAGTAGCAGTAGCCAAGGGCGTTCGCGTATTACAGTAGAGTTCGAACTCTCTGTTGATATGGAAACAGCCGCCAATGATGTGCGCGACAAAGTATCTGTAGCACAACGATACCTTCCACGCGACGTCGACCCACCCACCGTATCGAAGGCAGATGCCGACGCAGAGCCCATTATGCAAATAACGGTGCAGAGCGATATTCGCTCACTTTTGGAGTTGACCGAGATTGCAGAGCTCACCGTAAAAGAGCGTTTGCAAACCATTCAAAACGTAAGTTCGGTAGCAATATGGGGCGAAAATCGTTATGCAATGCGCCTCTGGCTCGACCCCGTAAAGATGGCAGCCTACAAAACCACCCCCATGGAGATTAAAGCAGCGCTAGATAGAGAAAATATCGAGTTGCCAGCTGGTAGTATAGAGGGCGACGAAATAGAGCGCTCCATCCGCACATTAGGGTTGATGATTACTCCCGAGGAGTTTAACAACCTCATTATAAAAGAAGACGACTACCGCATTGTTCGCTTTGGCGATGTGGGTTTTGCCGAGCTCGACTCTGAAAACCGAAAAAACGTATTGCGCCGCAATGGCATTCCCATGGTAAGCACCGTGATAATACCACAACCAGGAGCCAACCAAATTGAGATTGCCGACGAGGTGCGTGTTCGCCTAGAACAGATGCGAAAAGATTTGCCCGACGATGTGTTTGTTGAGGTAGCCCACGATAGCACCCGTTTTATTCGTGCTTCAATTGATGAGGTTAAAAACACCATCTACATTGCCTTTGGTTTAGTTGTAATTATCATTTTCCTATTCCTGCGCGATTGGCGTGTTACCATTATCCCCACCGTTGCCATACCCATTTCACTCATCGGAGTGTTCTTTATTATGTATTTGGCAGGCTTCTCCATCAATGTGCTATCGATGCTTGCCATTGTGTTGGCAGTGGGGTTGGTTGTAGACGATGCCATTGTGGTGGTAGAGAATATCTATCAAAAAATAGAGAAAGGGATGACACCACGCGATGCAGCCATCGAAGGGTCGCAAGAGATTTTCTTTGCCGTTGTATCCACAACAATTACCCTAGTTGCAGTGTTTTTTCCTATTGTTTTCCTGGAAGGGATGACAGGGCGACTCTTCCGCGAGTTTAGTATAGTGGTTGCCGGTGCAGTTATCATCTCCTCTTTTGTAGCCCTCACCTTTACGCCCATGTTGGCATCAAAAATTTTGGTAAGGCGAAAGAAGAAAAATTGGTTTATGAGTAAAACAGAACCATTTTTCGAAGGCATGAACAATATCTACGAAAAGTGGCTAACCTATTTTGTTGCACACAAAATATTGGTAATACCTATTTTTGTTGTCACCATATTACTTATTGTAGTTTTCCTAAGAGCAATTCCGGGCGAGATGGCACCCCTCGAAGACCGTTCGCAAGTAATGGTAAGAACCACCCTTCCCGAAGGAGCTACATTTGAGTACACCCGCGATTACACCAATCGTATATCACACATAGTCGATTCGTTGGTACCCGAAAAAGAGTCTAATATGACCATCATTTTTGGTTCTTTCGGAATGGTGCGCCTCACCCTGCCCGATATGACAGACCGCGATAGAACTCAAATGGAAATTGCCGATGAAATATCAAAAGGAGTGCGCCCCGAAACAGCTGCTCGTGCATTTGTGCGTCAGCAATCCACCTTTGGTGGTCGACGTGGAGGCATGCCACTTCAATATGTGCTACAAGCACCCTCCATCGATAAGTTGGAAGAGTTTATTCCGCCCTTTATGGCAAAAGTAAACGAAAGTCCCTATTTTCAAATGGCAGACGTCAACCTAAAGTTCTCGAAACCCGAAACCCGCATTGTTATCGATAGAGACAAAGCAGCCCTCTTAGGAGTAAGTACACGCGACATTGGACAAACATTGCAATATGCACTAAGCGGACAACGCATGGGCTACTTCTATATGAACGGTAAGCAGTATCAAATATTGGCAGAAATCAACCGTCAACAACGAAACAGCCCCCTAGATTTAAAATCAATCTATCTAAAAAACCGCGAAGGCACCATGATTCAGATGGACAACCTAGTTGAGCTTGAAGAGTCGGTTGCACCCCCACAACTCTATCGCTACAATAGATTCAACTCTGCCACCGTTTCGGCAGGTCTAGCCCCTGGCTACTCCCTTGGCGAAAGCATCGAAGAGATGGACCGCATTGCCAGCGAAGTGCTCGACGATACCTTCCGCACAGCCCTCGAAGGCGAGTCGCGCAGCTATAGAGAGAGCTCCTCAAGCTTAATGTTTGCGTTTCTCTTGGCACTTGTGCTTATCTTTCTAATTCTTGCCGCACAGTTCGAGAGTTTCAAAGACCCCTTTGTAGTAATGTTTACCGTGCCATTGGCTGTTACAGGAGCACTCTTTTTTATGTGGCTCTTTGGTGTAACCATGAATATATATAGCCAAATTGGTATCATCATGCTCATTGGGTTGGTTGCCAAAAATGGTATCCTTATTGTTGAGTTTGCCAATCAGCGTCAAGAGAATGGCCTCGACAAGTTGGAAGCAATTCAAGGAGCAGCCGTGCAGCGTTTGCGCCCCATCCTTATGACAAGTATCTCCACTATTTTAGGACTACTTCCACTAGCACTTGCTACAGGCGAGGGAGCTAATGGGCGTATAGCCATGGGAGTTGCCGTTATTGGTGGATTGCTTATATCTACTTTACTTACACTATTTATTGTGCCAGCCATGTATATGTTTATTTCAACACAACGAGATGTTGAAAAAACTGACAAACTATCAAATGAAGATTAAAAAATGAAGAGAGTTTTAAGTTTTATATTCCTATCCCTACTACTATCGTTTTCCTACTCCATTGTTGCACAAGTCATCAATCTAGAGGAGTGTTTAAAGATAGGGTTGGAGCAGAATTTCGATATCAGAATAAAGCGCAACGAGCAAACCATTTCCGATAGAAATGTAACTTGGGGCAACGCCGGATTGATGCCCACCATCGATGCCACCACAGGTGCAAATTTGAGAAGCGAAAATGCCAATCAAACCCCCGCCGATGGCTCAGCACAGAGAGAAATACGCAACAACAATACCGAGACACTCAACGCTAGCGTCAATCTCAATTGGACTATTTTTGATGGATTTAATGCACAAACCAACTACAAAAAACTAAAAGAGTTGCGAAGCATGGGCGAGTTGAGCACACAGCTCACCATCGAATCCTTTATAGCCAACCTGTCAGCCGAATATTTCAACCTAGTGAAAGAGACTATGAGGATGCAAAACCTCAAGTCGGCTGTCAAACTATCCGGCGAGCAGTTGCGCATAGTAGAGGCGCGCTATCAAATTGGCGATTTGTCTCGACTTGATTTGCAACAAGCACGTGTCGATTTCAACTCAGATAGCTCTCGCCTCATTTACCAACACGAGGTGTTGAACAGCTCGCGCATTAAGCTCAACGAGTTGATGGGAGTAGACAATGTAGAGCTACCCTTGGTTGCCGCCGACACCTCTATTGTATTAAGCCCCATAGCCCCCAAAGATGTATTGTGGAACAGCGTACTCACTTCAAATATTTTGCTACAACTCACACAAAAAGATATTACACTAAGTCAGCTCAACCTCAAAAACATCGAGAGCAGATACTATCCTTATGTAAGGCTCAATACTGGCTATGGATTCTCGCACTTCAACTACGATCAAGGTTCGTTTGACAAACAACGCACCTGGGGACCAAATGTTGGGGTAACAGTTGGTATCAATCTCTTCGATGGATTTAACAAACGACGCGAGCAAAAAAATGCCCGTACACGTATCGAAAACACCAAGTTAGAGAGAGAGCAGATGCAACTAGCAATAAAGAGCGACTTTGCCAATATGTGGCAATCGTATCTCAACAACCTAGAGCTTTTTCAGCTCGAAAAAGAGAACGTAGAGGTGGCACGCGAAAACTACAACATTGCAATAGAACGCTACAAACTGGGCGACCTTGCAGGAATTAGACTGCGCGAAGCCCAAAACAGTTTGCTAGATGCCGAAGAGCGATTGGTAACAGCACAGTTCAACATAAAAATGAACGAAATAGCCCTCAAACAGATTAGTGGAAGGGTAACAGACTATCTTAGGCTAGAGCTATAAGGAAACTGTTTCACCTCTTATTAATAATGTGTTATTTCTTTTAATTAATAGTTCTGTTTTTTTCATTTATAAAACATGTACTATCTTTGCATAAATTACATCAATGTGTGCACAAGAATATGGAAATTAGATTTATAAGCGAACTCCATCAGAGCATTCGCAACAACTGGGAGCTCCCAGCATTGACAGACTATCAAGGCGAAACAATCTATTACAAAGACTTCGCAAAAAACATAGCCCAGCTTCATGCCTACTTCAAAGCAGGAGGTATTGAAAAAGGAGACAAAGTAGCCCTTTGTGGCAGAAATTCTTCCAATTGGGCAATGGCTTTTTTTGCAACAATGAGCTATGGAGCAGTTGTGGTAAGCATCCTACACGAGTTCGATAAAGCAAGTGTAGAGTATATCGTAAACCACTCCGATGCAAAATTCTTCTTTACAGATAGTGCCATCTTCGATAAAATAAATATAGACCAACTATCGCAACTACAATCAGTTGTATCGCTCGACAATTACACTCTTCTACACAGTCAGTCCAAGGAGTTGAAAAGCTTTTTCGACAACAAAGAAGAGCACTTCAAGAAAACAATTACAGCCAATTTCAGCGCTAGCGATATCGATTGGCACAACGACCAACCCGACGAACTAGCCATTATCAACTACACTTCGGGCACAACCAGTAGCCCAAAGGGTGTGATGATACCCTATCGCAGTGTGTGGTCTAACAATAAATTTGCCAACGACAACCTCCCCTTTATGAACCGAGGCGACGATGTAGTGTGCATGCTACCCATGGCTCATACTTATGGATTGGCGTTCGAGATTATCAAATCTATCACTTATGGTTGTCATATCCACTTCTTGGGCAAAGTGCCCTCGCCGCGCATTATCAAAGAAGAGTTTGCCAAATATAGACCAAAACTCATCTTCTCGGTGCCCTTAATTATGGAGAAAATTGTTACAAGCAACGTATTTCCAGCACTAAGAAAACAACCCCTTTTAACGCTGTTCAAACTACCAATTGTTAAACTATTTGTGCGCAAAAAGATAAGAAAACAGCTAATCGATTTCTTTGGCGGACAAGTAGGCGAGTTTGTAATTGGCGGTGCAGCCCTAAACGGCGAAGTAGAGCGTTTTCTTATGTCCATCAAGTTCCCATTCACAGTGGGTTATGGCATGACCGAGACCAGTCCACTAATAAGCTACTGCTCCTGGAAAGAGTTTCGTCACCAAACCTGTGGCAAGCCAGTCGATAGAATGGAGGTAAAAATCGATTCCAACAATCCCGAGAATGAAGTGGGAGAGATACTAACTCGCGGCACAAACGTGATGCTTGGTTATTACAAAAACCAAGAAGCTACAAAAGAAGCCTTCACCCCCGATGGTTGGATGCGAACAGGCGACCTAGGAGTGATGGACAAAGATGGCTTCATTTACATCAAAGGACGCAACAAAAACATGATACTAGGTGCAGCGGGTCAAAACATCTACCCCGAAGAGATAGAGGAGAAGCTAAACAACCTACCTTGCGTGCAAGAATCATTGGCAGTAGAGGAAGATGGCAAAGTAGTTGCCCTTGTCTACCTCGACGAGAATGTAATGAAAGCCAAACATATCAAACCCGAACACTACGAATCTTATTTCCAAAAGAAATTAAAAGAAGTCAATCAAAACCTTGCTACCTATAGTCAAATACGTTCGTTTCGCATACAAACCGAGGAGTTTGACAAAACTCCAAAGAGAAGCATCAAACGATTTAAATATACCCAAGAGGCATAGCAAAAATCATTATAACAGGTTTTTGCTCAACCCCCATACTATACGAGGGATATATGTTGTCATATATCCCTTTTTGTTTCAATATCATCCTTCTAACTATCAATACACTATCTACTCTGTTGATAAAGTGTTAATTATGACCGAGCAACAGCTGTTTTCCTTTATAATATCAAATAAATTGCTATTTTTGTGAATAATACATTATTCACATTATATATGGAAAATAGATTTTTAGGCGTACTTGAGCAAAGCATTCGCAAAAACTGGGATCTTCCAGCTCTTACAGACTATCAAGGTGAAACAATACATTACAAAAAATTTGCCTTAAGCATAGCCAAACTACATGCTTATTTTAAAGCAGGTGGCGTAAAAAAAGGCGACAAAATAGCCCTTTGTGGCAGAAACTCTTCCAACTGGGCAATAGCCTTCTTTGGCACACTAAGCTATGGAGCAGTAGTGGTGAGCATCTTGCACGAGTTCGACAAAGGCAGCGTAGAGTATATTGTAGACCACTCCGATGCAAAAGTGTTTTTTGCAGACAAAGCAATCTATGATAAAATTGATATAGAAGCTATACCACAACTCGAAACAGTTGTATCGCTCGACGATTTTTCTCTACTACACAGTCAGTCCGAAGAGCTAAAAAGCTTTTTCGACAACCAAGAAGCCTATTTCAAAAAACTGTTTACAAAAAACTTCACAGCCAACGATATCGATTGGCACAAAGAGAAGCCCGACGAAATGGCTATTATCAACTACACATCGGGCACCACAAGTAGTCCAAAAGGTGTGATGATACCCTATCGCAGTGTGTGGTCGAACAATAAATATGCCAACGACAATGTGCCCTTTATTCAAAGTGGCGACGATGTTGTGTGCATGCTACCCATGGCTCACACTTATGGTTTGGCATTCGAGATTATCAAATCGCTCACATTGGGTTGTCATGTCCATTTTCTTGGCAAAGTACCCTCGCCACGCATCATCAAAGAAGAGTTTGCCAAGTACAAACCAAAATTGATACTATCCGTTCCATTAATTATTGAGAAAGTAGTACAAGGCAATGTAATGCCCGCCCTACAAAAAGAGCCCATCAACACACTCCTCAAAATACCCATTGTACGCACCTTTGTTCGCCGCAAAATAAAAACCCAACTAATGGATTTCTTTGGTGGCAATGCCGGTGAATTTATTATAGGTGGAGCATCGCTCAACGAAGAGGTAGAGAAACTGTTGATGGATATAAAATTCCCATTCACAGTGGGTTATGGTATGACCGAAACCAGTCCACTCATTGGTTATGTTCGTTGGCAAGACTTCAGAAGCCAGTCGTGTGGCAAAGTAGTAGACCGAATGGAGGTAAAAGTTGACTCTCCCGACCCACAAAATATAGCAGGCGAGTTTCTTGTAAAAGGGATGAACGTGATGCTTGGCTATTACAAAAACGAGAAGGCTACAAAAGAAGCCTTCACCCCCGATGGATGGATGCGTACAGGCGACCTGGGTGTGATGGACAAAGATGGCTTTATGTACATCAAAGGACGCAACAAAAACCTTATTCTAGGCTCGGGCGGACAAAACATCTACCCCGAAGAGATAGAAGAGAAGCTAAACAACCTACCTTGTGTGCAAGAGGCATTGGCAATAGAGGAGGATGGCAAAGTAGTTGCCCTTATCTACCCCGATGCAGATGCACTAAAAGCAAAAGGCATCAAACCCGAAGATTACGAAAAGCACTTCGAGGAGCAGATAAAAGAGGTAAACAATAACCTAGCTGCATATAGCAAAATCAGATCCTTTCGCCTACAAGACGAGGAGTTTGAGAAAACACCTAAAAGGAGTATTAGACGGTTTAAGTATATGGAGGGGGGAAGTAGGAGTTAATGATTAATTATTAATTGTTAATTATTAATGCCTGCAATGGTTGGCTGTTAGCGGTTCTCAGCAATTGTCATTCTGAACGAAGTGAAGAATCTATCTAACTGTTCTAGAATTATTAATGGGATCTTTCACTACGTTCAAGATGACATCACCCTTCAGAAACAGCAAAGCAATCCCGGAGGGATGAAATTATTGTAGAAATAAAAGATGTACACGCTAAAAAAAATCCGGATAAATGGTATTTTTACAAAAAAAATCTAACATACAATCATCACAATTGTATGTTAGATAATTAAAGTTGCTAATTATAAACCCCTGTTGAAAGATAATCAATCGCCCAGCTCTTTAATTTTGAAACGATCTATTTCGGCCGGTTCATGCTCCTGTTTCATAATCTGCTCTATCCGGCTGACTATTTCAGGATTATTATCAGCAACATTATACTTTTCCACAATATCATTGTCAAGGTCATAAAGCTCTAGTGTCATATTACCTTTAAAGATATCTTTGCGAATAGCTTTCCAGTTACCCATTCGCACAGCTTGTTGTCCATCAGATGCCGGAAACTCCCAATACAAGAAATCATGTACTGGTTGCTCCTCTCCTAATAGCTCGGGCAACAAACTTATCCCATCACAATCCATCGGAGCATCAATTTTTGCTATTTCAGAAAAAGTAGGCATCATATCCCAAAACGCAGAAATATGATTCGATATGCTATTTGGTTTTATTTTTGCGGGCCAACTAGCTATCATTGGCACACGAATACCACCTTCATAAACATATCCTTTACTTCTTCCATATCCTTCTTGTAAAGGTCCACCACTATTAAACCATTCAGAATCTGCACCACCGTTATAGCTTGGTCCATTGTCTGATGTAAATATAATAAGGGTGTTGTCATAAAGCCCCAAATCTTTTAATTGTTGCACCAGTAGTCCAACTTGCTCATCTAAGTATGATATCATGCCAGCATAAGCTGCATGAGGATAACGGTGAGGAAAATACCCTCCATCTCCTAAATAAGGCTCTTCGTCTCCAAATTTATCTACATAATAATCAATCCATTTTTGAGGTGCTTGCAGTGGCACATGAGGAATTGGTGTTGCCCAATACATAAAAAATGGCTTCCCCGTTTTATTAGGATTATTATCATTAATAAACCCTGTAAGCTCATCAAACATCAAGTCCGGTGAGTATGTATTTAAGTTATACTTGCTGTAACTAGCAATATCATAAGGGTCTGCTCCTTCATCAAATCCAGTATGAGGTGCAACAGTATCGTTGTCTAGATACAGGCGCACATCGTTTTTGTAAAGATGCACAGGATAATATGTATGTGCTTGTCTTTGACAATTATAGCCAACGAAAAAATCGAAACCCATTTGAAGAGGCGTGCCATGTGTATGAGGGGCACCCAATCCCCATTTACCCACTATTCCAGTAGTGTAATCAGCTCTTTTAAGCATTGTTGCTAAGGTTTCTGTACCTTCTTTCATCGGACGTTGTCCCTCTAGTGTAGAGTCTGCAATCATTGCATGATAGCTCCATACATCCCCACGAGAGCCCCACTCATCATTGCCTCTTATTTGTGCATGCCCAGGATGCTTTCCTGTAAGAAGCATACAGCGCGATGGAGCTGAAACAGGCGATCCTGCATAATGATTAGTAAAGCGCATACCTTCTTGCGCTAGCTTGTCAATATTAGGAGTTTCAATTTTATCTTGTCCATAACTACCCAACTCTCCATACCCTAAATCATCAGCCAATATGTATATAATATTAGGTTTTGTGTTTTCTACAGCCTCTTTTTCTTGACATGAAAACAAGCTTAACGAACACCCTATAAATAAAACACTATTGGTAGATTTAAGCCAGTTTATTTGTGGCTTTCTAAAACTCATGTTTTTTATTATTCTCATTATATTTTTCTTTATTATTCATTTAGTATTGTCGGTGTCAAAAAACATAAAACAGATTTCTATATTATAGAAATCTGTTTTATGTTTTGAATATTAAAATTAATATCCAGGATTTTGTTTTATTTCTGGATTAAGAACAATCTGATCTGTAGGTATTTGATATAGATAATATTTATCCAACCAACCTTTGCCATCCAATACAGGATCGGGCCACAAATAAATATAACCTTCATCAATATCTTTTGTAGGCAACTTGGTGTTTTTATCCCACAAATGTTCATTCACTTTGGTCTTTTTAATCCACATACCAAGCTGTTGTTTATTTATAAACCATGGAGCTACTTTCCAACGACGAATGTCATCAAAACCATGTCCTTCGCCCATCAGCTCAATCGTTCTTTCGCGTCTAATCTCCCAAAGCACAGGGTCGACTGACGGATCGCGATTGGGATCAAAACTACCATTTATTTCGGCTACATTCATAATTGCAACATCGGCTCGCTGGCGTAGTTTATTTATTGTCATATCTGCAATAGCTTGATTAAATTGACCTTGCTCCCATTTGGCTTCTGCATAATTTAAGAGCACCTCTTCAATTTTAAAAATAGGTTTATCAGAAGTATTTAAAGCTCCTTGGTTGAAATTAGCTTCCCAAAAGCTAAAGTTTTTCCAAACATAATAGCCCGAACGCCCTGCAACATATCCTGCAGCTTTTGTTCCCTCGGCTGGAATTCCATTTTGTAAATTAGGAGCATATTCTAATAGTGATGCACCCCAGTTTTGAGCAGGCAATCGTTTCATGCCCACACCAGGATTTGAGCAAGTTTCATTAATCCCCATAATGTCTATATATTCCCTATCTGCAGGATTATTTGTGAATGACCATGTAGGATAGTCACCTTTGCCAGGCTTTACTCTATAAGGAGGCATTACTAAATGATACATGCGTGGGTCTCTATTTCTAAAGGTAGAATAGATATCTTTATCACCATCATATAATGGAGAGTTAGCTATTGTTTTTCCATCTTTACACAAATATAAATCAACTGTATGCTGAGGCATTTCAATTATATGCGATGAGGTATGTTCTACGTGTCCATTATTGTGTGTTAAAATAGCTTCTCTATATTCCTTGTATAGTATAACACCAGGCACTTGGCTCAAATCTTCAGTAGTCCACATTTCACCATATCCAGCTGCGGGTTGTCCATCCACTCCATAATAAAGTGTAGGATATTTTGCCATAAGAATTTCCGAAACTCTTGTACATTCGCTAAAATACTTATCAAAATTTCCTAGTTGATGATACTTTCTCCAAGTTCCTTCACGCAGTGTAAACCTTGAAAGAGCAGCCTGAACAGCATCTTGGTTAATAGCATTTGAACCGTCTTGCGATTCAAAGTCTCCAATGTTTTCTTCTGCCCACTTTAATCTCTCTAGCACTTTGTCGGCTACAATCATTCTATCTTCGCGTGGTCCAAAAGCTTCAGGCGAATTCTCGTCCAACACTTTATCCACCCATGGAATATCTCCAAAACGATTAATAAGTTCCATATACCAATAAGAGTGAAAGAAATAACCAATAGCCTTCCAATGATTTTTTTCAGTCTCAGACATTTTGCTATCGTCTAAATTTTGAAGCATTATATTAATCCTGCGTATATACTCAAAATCCCATCCATTGCCAGATGAAACATCCTGAATGGTTTGAAAAGCATAAGGATTATAGTTGTTTCGTTTAGCAAAATGTCCTGCTAAAAAATCACCGTTATAATTTGCGTTTTGAGCAAAACTATTAGATAAAGAAGTAGCTATTGTTGTGTTTGTAAACATTTCATAACAAGGATACATAAAAGCCTTAAAGTTATCATATGTTTCAAATGCATTATCTTCTGTCAACGATGTTTTTGGGTATTTTTCCAAAAAACTGTCATTGCAGCTTGTCGATAATAACATTGTTGCGAGTAATATAAATATATATTTTTTCATTTTCATTCTGTTTTTAAAAAGTAACGTTTAATCCAAAAGATAGTGTACGATAAAATGGATAGTTCCAACTCATTATTTCAGGGTCGATACCTTTGGGCAAGGATGTGAAAGTGGCTAGATTTTCTACACTCGAGAAAAGTTTTAGGTCACTTAGCATCACTTTATTTACAATGTTTTTCGGAAAAGTATAAGAAAGAGTAATATTCTTAATTCTTAAATAAGATGCACTTTGCAAGTATTTATCCGATGTTCTTGTGTTAGAACCCACATTATTCATTTGTCCATAAATCCTAAAAAGCTTAGCATCTGGATTTTCTGCAACCATATAGTTAGGGTCATTAGGATCTTCACTTATAGGTTTCCAATAATCGGTCTGGTTATAAAATAGTGGTTGGAAAATAGCATCAGATGCTCCCGAACCAGCAAATGGGAAAATAGATTGTCCACTAATCCAGTAATCTCTCTTACCCACACCCTGTAGCATAACGTTTAAGCTAAAGCCTTCATAGCTAAGCCCAAGGTTTGCTCCATACTGAAAGCGTGCTGTACTATTACCAATTACTTTTCTATCACCTGGATTCCCTAATGTGTTGTTTCCTGCGTCAATTTGGTTTTTGCTGTTTTCGCTATCATTCAAGTTTTTAAATTTTTCGTCACCCGGACGCACATTATAACCTTGTATAGATGCTACACCATCTTTCAACTTCCAGTTGGTTGTATTTTCAAAATCATTAATAGAGTAGTATCCATCAGATACATAGCCCCATATTTCGCCTATTTTTCTTCCAACATAATACTCGCTCAACAATCCCGACTCATTAGCATACTTTGTTATTTCCGAAGTATGATCGTATATATTAAATCCTAATGAATAGTCAACCTTACCTATATTATCTCTCCAGGTCAATCCCAGCTCCCATCCACGTGTACGCATATCTGCGCCATTTTGGGCTGGAGCATCAGTTCCCACTACACCAGGTAGTTCTACAACACCTGCTCTTGTCAACATACCTTTTGTATCGCGTTGATACCAGTCAAAAGTACCTCTTAAACGATAATCCAAGAAAGAGAAATCAAAACCTAAGTCAACTGTTTCTACATTCTCCCAAGTAAAGTTGCTACTAACTAGCGAAGGGATATCTATTGTAGTTACTTTATCACCATTTTCTAGCCACACTGCATCCGAGTTGTTGATATCCATAGAAGGACTAAACTGATAAGGGGCAACAGCTTGATTACCTATTTTACCCCATGATGCACGTAGTTTTAGCTCTTGCAGCCAATCGTGTGTAGCAGCCATAAAGTTTTCTCTACCCAATTGCCATCCAGCAGAAACTGATGGGAAAAAACCGAATCGGTCATTTTTCGGAAACTTCGATGAGCCATCATAGCGTCCATTAAGTTCCAATAAATACCTATCTTCGAAGTTGTAATTCAATCTATAAAAACCACTTCTAATGGTATACTCCGAATAAGTTTCAACATTGGTTATCTGTCCAGTAGCGTTGCCCAGTGAAGGAATAACAGGCGACACCTGATCTTTTACCTCATTCTGAATATACTCGTAGTAACTCGACTCTTGGTTAAAACCTCCCATTACCTTAAAGTTGTGATCTCCAAAAGATTTCGAGTAGTTTGCATAAAGGTTTAGTGAGTTATAATCGGTGAAATATCTACGACGTGTATAGACATCATTTGTAGGAGCCACAGTTACAGCTTGTTGAATGGTTGTATGTTCCCACTTTTCATTAAAGTATGAATAATCAAAATCATCTTTGTCAAAAGTATACTCAAAAACAACCTCTAGGTCTTTTATAGGTTTAATAATCGATTTAGAAAAAATTCTTGGGTTATTACGCTCCGTATTAGTTTTATTTGCATACAAAATTAAGTTGCGCGGTGTAAACAAAGGAGCTTCATTACCTGTCAAAGTGAGCGATCCTGGCAGCATACCTTCAGGATAATAATTGATCAACCTCATGTTAAAAATATTATTACCTCTACCCACTGGCATTGTATTTTTGCTTTTAGCAAATTTAATATCTAGTTCTTGTGTAAACCAATCTGTCATGTCGGCAGATATAAAACTGCTCACATTGATACGCTTATAATAGTCTTTGTTTGTAATTAAAGGTCCGTCTTCTGTATCAAAACCCGCCGACATTCTATAACGAACTTTCTCTGTACCTCCCGATGCCGATACATTGTGCTTTTGATAAACACCCGTTTCCAAAATGTTTTTAGCCAAGTTCTTTTCATTCAAAAAGTAGGGGATACCTGTTTCGTCTACATATATGCCATCACCTATAATGTCAAAAGACGCTGGGTTTTGTTTGTAGGTAGAAAGATATTCTCTCCATTTTGTAATATCTTGAGAGTTCGACCAATACTGATTGCTAAAACCAGCATCTTGATAGGCTTGAAAATAATCATCCAGCGAGCTTTGTTGAATGTAATTGGTTGCATTTGCAAAACCAAAGTTGTTATTATAATTCAATCTAAACACCTCGTTACTTCTAGGGCGTTTAGTTGTAATTAGTACAACACCGTTTGCAGCACGCGCACCATAAATAGCCGATGAAGCTGCGTCTTTAAGCACACTTACCGATTCTATATCTTCGGGGTTCACCATATTAAGGTCTCCCGGAACGTTGTCTATCAATATCAGTGGTTCGCCACCATTAATAGATAAAGTGCCACGTATATTAATGCTTCTACCACTTTGCCCTGGAGAAGATCCCCCTGTAATTGATAACCCAGGAATGCTTCCTTGTAGCGCATTAAAAGCATTACTCACTGGTCTGTCTCCTAACACTTCATCCATCTTTACTTGAGACACTGCTCCTGTTAAATTGGCTTTTTTCTGAACTCCATACCCAACTACCACCAATTCATCCAGTGTTTGCGTATCCTCTAGTAATACAATATCGAAACTGGTTTTGCCTTGCGTATCAATTTCTTGCTCCAAATATCCAATATAAGATATTCTTACAATAGCATTATTGGCAACTTCTAGCGAAAAATTGCCATCGAAATCTGTAACCGTTCCATTACTAGTGCCTTTCTCTATAATATTTGCACCAATAATCGACTCCCCATTAGCATCTACTATAGTACCCGTAATGGTTTTTCTATTGCTCTGTTTGCTCTCTACAGGTTTAGGTGCACTATTGGCTTTCACTCTTGGCGATAGCACAATTTGCTTTCCTTTTACCTCATAATCTACATCTTCCGATGAAAATAGGTAATCTAGTATTGAAGATATAGCAGCATTTTCTACTCTCACACTTACAGTTCTATCAACATCAATTAATCGATTACTGTATAGAAAGTAAAAATCAGATTTCTCTTCAATAGTTTGCAATACTTTTTCGACAGAGCTATTATTCATATCCATCGATATTCTTGCACTTTGAGAATAAGCGTATTCGGCATTCATATTAAATGCGAACACGAAAAGTAAAACGAGAGTGATTCTCATAATCAAGGGTATTTTACTTAACGAAGCACAAAGAGGCTGTACTTCTTTGAGGTTTAATAATTTGTTCATACTTTTACATTGTTATTAAATTAAAATACTGGTTTAGTAACTTTATTGCTTTAAGGTAAGGTGAGATTTTCCTTATAGCAATACATTTTTTCATGGGGAGAGGAACTCGTTTTCTTCTCCCTTTTTGTTTTGTTTGTTTTTTTTCAATTCTATGCTTTCATTAATTTTTATGGTTAAAGTTTATTTACATACTATGGTTACAACTCTTTGCGAGAAAGAGTTATCACTCAGTTTTTCTTGTTTAGCAATAGAGTAGTCTATCGAAGCCGAAAGCTTCAAGAGCTCTAAGATATCTTCTAACGTTTCGGTTGTAAAGGTTGCTGTAAACTGATAATCACCAGTAATATTGCCTTTAACCTCTATAGTCACACCAAACTTCCTCGAAAGCTTTGTTGCAATGGTTGCTATACTTTCTCTTCTAAACACCATCTTGCCATCCTTCCATGCTGTATCTACATAAGTATCAGTGCCTGCTGTGTACAGCGAGTGTGTTTCTGAATTTATTACTGCCTTCTGACCAGGTTTAAGTGTTTGATGATCAGTTTGGTTTTCCAGTGTCACATCCACATTTCCCTTAGCCAAGGTTACAATATACTCAGTATCTTCACTATAAGCATTTACATTAAACTCAGTTCCAAAGGCACTCACAATACTATTGTCGGGGGTAATTACATTAAATCTATTTTCAATGTCAGATTTAACATCAAAATAGGCTTCCCCTACAAGTTTTACAGTTCTATCATAGTCAAACTCACGGGGATAGGTTATCTCGCTTTGCGAATTCAACCACACCTGGCTACCATCGGGCAAAATAGTTTTAGTAACAATTCCTGGGGCAGAGTATAGTGTGATAAGCTCTTGTTGAGGCGCATCCTTCAGCAGTGGTTGCACCACATACTGAAACATTAAAAAGAACGGCAACAAAATAGCAGCAGCATTGCGTGTAAAATTCCACACCACTGTTTTTGTCTTGTCTCTCTTGATTCTTCTTTCAATTTTTTTCCAAGCAGCTTCAGTATCAATCTTTTTCTGTGCCTTTAGATTTTCAAGTAGGTTGTAAGCATTTTTAATTTCGTTCACCTGCTTAGAAAATTCGGCCGACGACACCATTAGCGCATCACACTCCCTCATTTCCAGGTCGGATAGAGTGCCTTTTATATATGAGAGTATATATGTTTCGTTTGTTTTCAAGTACAATTATTGTTTAAATTAGATGTAAAAAGCGTTTAATTACCCTTTTATACTAACTAGACGCACAAGAAAGCAAACACCCTATGTTAAAATGAGTATATTTTGAAAAAGATTTTTTATCACTTCAAATAAGCGAGCAAAAGTAGCAGTGGCAGATAGTCTTTCAGCTCTTCTCTAAGCGTTTTAAGAGCCTGACTTATGTAGCTTTCCACTGTTTTAGGAGAGATGTCCATTTCGGCAGCTATTTCTCTGTAGGTCATATTTTTATTTCTGCTCATATCAAATGCCTGTTGAATATTGGGCGATAGTTTGTCCAATGCCTTCTGCAGCATCTCTTGCAGTTCATTTGTGGTATATACATCTACTGGCGAAGGAGAAGTCGGCAATACTGTTTGATTCTCTACATATCTATTGTGCGAATCTTGTTTTCTGATATAATCAGTGCAACTGTTTCTAACACTTGTCACCAAAAAGTTTCGAAATGAAGAATGTATTTTTAAAGACTTTCTACTCTTCCAGATGTTAAAAAACACATCTTGCACTACGTCTTCACACTCATCCGTCGAGGATATATACCTACCAGCAAAAACACAAAGAGAAGGGTAAAATTCAAAAAATATCTTTTTGAATGCTTCATGATCATCTTCTAAAACAACCTTCAAAAATAGTGTTTCGTAATGGTCCCTGTTTGTCATTAATTATTTATGAAATATATTATTCTAGTGAAAAATAGCGAGACAAAGATAATCAAAAAAAAATCACATAAAACATGTGACAATATTTTGCTAGTTAAAATTTATAGCTAGGGTGTTGCTGCTCACGTCCGCATCGACCATAAAAATTAAAGGTTGTAGCTGATTGCTAGAAAATAGTGAACAGTAAGCAGTGAATAGAAACTAACAAAGAACGCGAAAAAGATGCGAAGGGCGCAAAGAATAATTGTTTAAAACCAATGGTCGATGCGGGCTTTAGCCGCAACGCCCTCTATAATCCTTTGCTTTATGCACCTTCTTAGTTTTTCATTCTTAGTTCTTAATTTTGATTGCCTTTCTCACTTGTTTTTCGGCTCGTCGGACGAGGTCCGTTTGCAGAGGAGTTTTATCGGCACCCCGTACCACACAAAGTGCACCAGGTATCGCCAACCATTACAGACATTCACCCCGTGGAATAATGCAAAGCATTAAAATCAAAGATTTTATTCCATGGGGTTAATAATTAATTATTAGTGTCCGCTAAAAGTTTTCTCAAATTAATAACCGAAAAGTAAAAGGGCTGGTTTCCAAAAGAGGAAATCAGCCCTAAACGTCTTATCTTAGCGTTGCAAAAAACAAAGAATTAAGACATGAGCAAAAGTACACATTTTATCGGACATCCGCTACTAGGGCAATTATTATCTTTAATAGACCAGGTAGATGTGCATCGCATCAGTAAAAAGCATGGTGGTGAGCACTATGTGAAACATTTTGACGCTTGGCATCATCTAGTTACCATGCTTTATGCCATCATTATGAGGTTTGATTCATTACGTGAGATACAGCTCTCCATGACAGCTGAATCAAGAAAACTATCGCATTTGGGATTGACTAAAATACCAAAGAGAAGTACGCTCTCTGATGCGAATGTCAGGAGATCGGAGGTGATCTTTGGGGAGCTATACGCGACACTGTACGATAAACACAAAGGAGTTCTTTCATCGGACAGCCGAAATAGAGGGAGCACTCCCAGTTGGCTTAGGAAATTAAAAATAATGGACTCTACAACCATCAGCTTGTTTTCCAACTTAGTCTTTAAGGGGGTTGGACGCAATCCCAAGAGAGGCAAGAAGAAACTCATATCCCTATTGACCAATGACTTTGAAATGCCTGAACAGGATATTATAGATATTTATCGCAAGAGATGGATGATAGAGACCCTTTTCAAGCAACTTAAACAAAACTTCCCTCTTCGTTACTTTTATGGTGAAAGTGCCAATGCTATTAAGATACAGGTTTGGTGCACATTGATAGCCAATCTGCTGCTAATGCTGATTAAACGCAGTGTGAGGAGGTCTTGGAGTTTCTCGGGACTAGCCACAATGATAAGGATTCTTATGATGTACTACGTAAACTATAAAAGCATCCTCGAGTATCCTGAAAAAGATTGGGATCTGATGATTGAAGAAGTCATCAGACCACCAAATCACCTATCACTTTTTGATTAGGGGGCTTGGAATCAAAAAAAACCTCTCAATCACCTATTTATCAGTGATTGAGAGGTGTGTTATGCCCTTTTCATACTTTTAGCGGACACTAATGATAATTAATAAATAATAATTAACCATTCCTTCCTCACATTTGTTATATATATCAGCACCATCTGTCAAAAAGACAGACACCCCTCTTTGGCAAGCATTTTGATATTATATAGATGAAAGCGAAGAGCAGCCAACTCGATTTTCCTGCTAAGCGAAACCCCGTTAACTGCTCTCACCTTCAAACAATTAATATATAGCACAGAAATTAAAAACATATACAATTATGAACTACAATAACTTTACAATTAAAGCCCAAGAAGCACTACAAAAAGCCATTTCATTGGCGCAAAGTGCCAATCAGCAAATAATAGAGCCAGCACACCTGCTCAAGGCGGTAATGTTGGTAGGCGAAAATATAACCACCTTCATCTTTAGCAAGTTGGGTGTAAATACACGCACCCTAGAGATGGCACTCGATAGAGAAATCGAGTCGTACCCAAAAGTATCGGGTGGCGACCCCATGCTGAGCCGCGAAACCAATGCAGTGATGCAAAAAGCTGCCCACTTTGCCAGTAAAATGGAAGATCAATACGTATCGCTAGAGCACCTGCTTTTGGCAATATTGAGCGAAAAAAGCACAGCATCGCAAATGCTAAAAGATGCGGGCGTTACAGAGCAACACCTGCAAATGGCTATCGACCAACTGCGCAAAGGCGAAAAAGTAACCAGCCAATCGGCCGAAGATACCTACCAATCGTTGAGCAAATATGCCGAAAACCTCACCGACAAAGCGCGCGAGGGGCGACTCGACCCCGTAATTGGGCGCGACGATGAGATAAGGCGCATTTTGCAGATATTGAGTAGACGTACCAAAAACAACCCCATTCTTATTGGCGAACCCGGAACGGGTAAAACAGCCATTGCCGAGGGTTTGGCGCATCGTATTATCCGTGGCGATGTGCCCGAAAATCTAAAGAGCAAGAAAATATACTCGCTAGATATGGGTGCATTGGTGGCGGGTGCAAAATACAAAGGCGAGTTTGAAGAGCGCCTCAAATCGGTAGTAAACGAGGTGGTGAAATCCGATGGCGAGATTATTCTCTTTATCGACGAAATTCACACCCTTGTGGGTGCCGGCAAAGGCGAGGGAGCCATGGATGCTGCCAATATACTCAAGCCAGCACTAGCACGTGGCGAGCTGCGCGCTATTGGTGCAACCACACTAGACGAGTATCAAAAATATTTCGAAAAAGACAAAGCCCTAGAGCGTCGTTTTCAAATAGTGATGGTGAACGAGCCCACCGAAGCCGACACCATCTCCATATTGCGTGGATTGAAAGAGCGATACGAAAATCACCACAAAGTGCGTATCAAAGACGAGGCACTCATTGCTGCTGTGACACTATCTAGCAGGTACATTACCGACCGATTTTTGCCCGACAAAGCCATCGATTTGATGGACGAGGCATCTGCCAAGTTGCGAATGGAGGTAGACTCTGTACCCGAAGAGCTGGACGAGATAAGTCGCCGCATCAAACAACTAGAAATTGAGCGCGAAGCCATCCGCCGCGAAGACGACAAGCCCAAAGAGGAAAAGCTAACCAAGCAAATCGAAAACCTTCGCGAAGAGGAAAACGTGTTGCGCGCCAAGTGGCAATCCGAAAAAGAGATTATCAACAAGATACAGCAAAACAAAATCGATAAAGAAGATGCCAAGTTTCAAGCCGATAAAGCCGAGCGCGAAGGCAACTATGGCTTGGTGGCAGAGCTGCGCTATGGTAAAATAAAACAGATAGAATCTGAAATAGAGTTGCTGAAAGAGGAACTTCACGAGCGACAAGGTGCAGGCGCAATGATAAAAGAAGAGGTTGATGCCGACGATATTGCCGATGTGGTGGCTCGTTGGACAGGTATTCCGGTTAGTAAAATGATGCAAAGCGAACGCGAAAAACTGTTGCACCTTGAAGAGGAGCTACACAAACGCGTAGTGGGTCAGCAAGAAGCCATCCGCGCCGTATCAGACGCAGTGCGCCGTAGCCGTGCCGGATTGCAAGACCCCAAAAAACCAATCGGTTCGTTTATCTTCTTGGGAACAACCGGAGTGGGCAAGACCGAGCTAGCAAAAGCCCTAGCAGAGTACCTCTTCGACGATGAGAATATGATGACCCGCATCGACATGAGCGAGTATCAAGAAAAATTTAGTGCCTCGCGCCTGGTAGGAGCGCCTCCTGGATATGTGGGTTACGACGAAGGCGGGCAACTCACCGAAGCCATTCGCCGCAAGCCCTATTCAGTAGTGCTCTTCGACGAGATAGAGAAGGCACACCCCGATGTGTTCAACATCCTCTTGCAGGTGCTCGACGATGGACGCCTTACCGACAACAAGGGTAGGGTGGTAAACTTCAAAAACACCATCATCATCATGACCTCAAATTTGGGATCGGCACTGATACGCGACAAGTTTTCGCACATCACACCCGACAATCGCCAAGAGGTAATAGAGCGCACCGAGCTAGAAGTGATGGAGCTATTGAAAAAGACCATTCGTCCGGAGTTCTTAAACAGAATCGACGAAACCATCGTCTTCACGCCACTCACCGAGAAAGAGATTGCCGAGATTGTGGGGCTACAATTGGATGGTTTGAAAAAGATGCTCCACCTCAATGGAATCGACTTGGAATATACACCCCAAGCAGTGCAAAACATTGCTACCGAGGGGTACAACCCCGAGTTTGGTGCTCGCCCCGTGAAGCGTGTTATTCAGCGCAAGGTGTTGAATCAGCTGTCCAAAGACCTCCTGGCAGGTGGGGTAGACAACTCACGACCCATAGTGATTGATGTGGAGGGAGATCATCTTGTTTTTAGGAATTAGGAAACTAGAAATTCGGGACTAGAGACTGGAAACTAGGGACTAGGGACTGGAAGCTGGAGACTTGAGACTTGAGACTTGAGACTTGAGACTAGAGACTGGAAACTAGGGACTAGGGACTAGAAGCTGGAGACTAGAGTGGAGGGCATTGCGGCTCCTGTCCGCATCGACCATTGGTTTTAGGAACTAGTGACTGGTGACTAGGAAATAGAGAAAGGCGTTGCGAAAGTGACGCTTTTTTTTAGTTAAAAGTTAAGAGTTAAAAATTAAAAGTTGGTGCGGGCAATTTGGCATTATGTATTGAGCAGACTCGTAATTCGTAATTGACCTCTAGAGGGCGTTGCGGCTCAAGTCCGCATCGACCATTGATTATTAGTAACACAAAACGAATAACTCTAAGGGAGTTGAATAATGCACAATGCGGGCTCTAAAGAGCTAAGAATGAAGAACTAAGAATTAAGAATGAAGAGTTGCGAGAAATATCAGTACAAAGCATAAATAACACACAAAGAATCCCGGAGGGATGATATGTTTGTAGCAACAAAAATGTACACGTCCAACAGAATCCCGGAGGGATGATATATTTATAACAGCTAAAGTACTGACAGCCATCCCATTAATAATTAATAATTAACAATTAATAATTAATAATCTAACCATCACCTCTTATATTTGCAAATCCAATAATATTTCCGAAATTTGCACCCTCATTTTTGGGTACATCCCCTTAAGCATTAAAAATTAGAACATGAACGGATTATTATTTCTAGGTTGGTCGATAGTAGGACTAGTTGCCCTAACCCTCGCCTACAAACTGTTTGGCAAAATGGGCTTAATAGGCATCATTGCAGGCAGCGTGGTAATGATGAATATATTGGTCAATAAATCGGTAATTATTTTCGGAATAGGCGCCACCAGCGGCAATGTATTCTACGCCATGGTTTTCTTGGCAACCGATATACTGTCAGAAAACTACGGAGGCAAAGAGGCGCGCAAATCCGTTATGATAGGCTTTTTCATATCCCTGCTCACCCTCATTGGTGCCTGGGTAGCCATCGCCATGACGCCCGCCCCTTGGGACACAGCACACCAACCCTTGAGTCAAATACTCACCCCCATGTATCGCATTATAGCCGGTAGCATGGTATCGTTTTTTGTGAGCAATATGCTCGACACCTACACCTATCAGTGGATAAGAAAGAAATTTCCCAAACACCTGTGGCTAAGAAACAATGGTAGCACCATTACCAGTCAACTAGTCGACAGCATACTCTTTGCCACCATAGCACTCTTGGGCACTATGCCTTTTGATGCGTGGGTGCAAGTGGTGATATCAACTTATATACTAAAGATTATAATTGCTATTATTGATACGCCGTTTTTGTATTTGGTTGCGAAGAAACCTGTGAAATGATTGAAAGGGTAGGAGAGCAGAAAAAACTAGGCTTTTTTGCTCTATCCACTTTTGCATGCGATGTTTTTTAGTGTTGTTTGCTCTATCCTCTTGGGTGGAAGGTATATTAAAGCCTTGTTTGCCTCAGCCTCTTAGGTAAATGATAATTTCCATCCTCGTTTGCTTCAAGCTCTTAATCAGCTATCTGTTAAGAGTCTCGTTTGTGCCAATCACTTGGTTGATTCTTAGTTTCTAGTCTTGTTTGTGCCAATTACTTAATTGGGTAATAATTTCTAGTTTGGTTTGCCTCCTTTACTTCGTCGCGTTTAAGTTACTAGTTTCGTTTGCTCCATCCACTTCGTCGGCTGTAAATTTTCACTCTCGTTTGCGTCATTTACATGGTAGAATATAAGCTTCCAACCATGTTTGCATCATCTACTTCGTCAGTTGCAATTTTTCACTCTCATTTGCTCCAGCAACTTCGTATAATGGCATTTTTCACTCTCGTTTGTCAAAGCCTACATGTAGAGTGCGATTTTTCACTCTCGTTTCGAAAATATTATACGTAGAATTATACCATAAAATCATTATTTTACAACCCTACGCAGTGGATTTTCCCACAAACTCACTTTTTTAAAACTCTACGTAGTCGATTTAACCAAAAAGAGTGAGTTTTTTTGACTCTACACGTCAAATTTTACAAATAAGAGTCGAAAAACTATTTCTACCTGTCAGATTATGTAGTTAACACTAGAAAAATCAATTTTATGCGTCTGATTTTACAATAAAGAGTGATTTTTTAGCCCTACGTGGTGAATTTTTCCTTTAAGACTGAAAATTATGAGCTGACAATGTTGAATCTTACAACAATGACTCAAAATTTCCATTCTACACGTCGGATTCTTCATAAAAGAGTGATTTTTAAAATTCTACAAAGTAGATTCTTCATAAAAGAGTGAAAACTTCCACTCTACGCAGTGGATTATGCAGATAAGACAGGAAACTTGCACTCTACTCGGTGGATTTTATGAAAAGTGGTCAAAATGGGTTGGAAAGAGCGTAAAAGAGCTCTTTTGAGTGGAAAAGTTAAAAAATGGTTCATATTTAAGACACTATACCGCCGATAAGTGTGTAAGTAATAATTGAAGGGTTTGACTTTTAAAGTTGAACCTCTTCTGCATCAACTGCCAACTTTTTGTATCACTTCAGTAGCACAAACACCTCTTTTCTCCCATATTTATTTAATCAACCAAAAAATATGTTTATATTTGGACTTACTATAATACTTTGAAAACTGAAATAAACACAGCAATGGCAACTAACAAACACGCAACCATTAGATACCATGCACTAGACAGATGCTTTGGCAACTTTGGACGAAAGTTTTTTATAGAAGACCTAATAGAAGCATGCAACCAAGCCATTTACGAGTTTGATGGCATAGAAGATGGCGTGAAGCGCCGACAGATATTTGATGATATCAACTTTATGGAGAGCGATCAAGGGTGGGCTATACCATTAGAACGCCATAGAGAGGGGCGCAGGGTATATTATAGATATGCCGACAAATCATTTTCGATAAGCAGCAAAGGGATCAATCCATCGGAGGCAGAGCAGCTGAGAGACACCCTATCGATACTCTCGCGTTTCAAAGGGATGCCCCAATTTGGGTGGATAGAAGAGATACAGATAAGATTGGAAGATACATTTAAGTTGAAAGGCGAAACAATATCCTCGGTTAGCTTTGAGCAAAATCCCTATCTTGTGGGGTTGAACCATTTTACAGAGCTATTTAATGCCATTCAAAACCAACAAACCCTAGAGATAGCCTATCAAGGCTTCCGGCAAAATGATATATCCAATCAAATCATTCATCCTTGGTATTTAAAACAATACAACAACCGTTGGTTTCTGTTTGGATACAACGATGCTTACCAATCGCTATCTAACCTTGCCATCGATAGAATAGTATCTATAGAGCAATCAAGCGAACCCTACAAAGAGAACAATGAAATAGACTTTGAGGAGTATTTCGAAGACGTTGTAGGAGTTTCTGTACATGCTGATAAAGACACAGAAAAGGTGCTACTAAAAATCAACATCAATTCTTGGCCCTATATCAAAAGCAAACCTTTGCATGGCTCACAAAAAGTAATAGCTGAAACCGAAAGTGATGTAACTGTGGAGTTAGATGTACAAATAAATCACGAGTTGATTGCATTGCTTTTCTCCTATATGAATGCTATTGAAGTGTTGCAACCAACAGTGTTGCGAGATAAGTTTAAAACCATATCAGAAGCTATTTACAAAAAATACTCTTAACTATGCACTTGCACTGCACAGATGGTGTAGATATTTGCAACTGGAATCAGATAAATAGCAGAGTATATGGAAAAGAATAACAAAGACAAAGACAAAATGAGGAAAATAGCAGAGATAGAAAAGCAGATTTGGAAGGTATATGATATTCTTAAAAAAGAGGGACTTGGAGTAGAGGATAGCCATTTGTTATTGCTGTTTCTATCATTCTATAAAGATGGTCAACTAGAGGAGTTTTTAGATCAACTGGATGAGCTAGACGACAATCAAACAGTTGGTGAACCAACACTTGGCTACAACAATCAAAAGATGAATTACTTACATGTTGCAGCTCCCAAGGAAAAGTTGTCAAAAGGAAGTAAACATCATATTTCCGAGCAATTTTCTAATTTAAACAAAGAGGTTTTATTAGAGAACTTCGAAGATCTATTTGAGTCTGTGTTACATCAAATAACTAGCTCGCAAGGTAGAGTAGGAGGCGAGTCGATGCAACCCGATGAGTTGACCCGATTTATTACTAACCTGATAGACTTGCCAAAGGGGGCAAAAGTATACAACCCCTTTGCAGGCTATGGTTCGTATGCTCTTTACCTTGATAACGATTGTGAATATTTTGGACAAGAGTTAGATCCAAAAACATGGGAGTTGGGTAAAATGCGACTAAAAGCGCACGATAGATTAGATAATTTCACCTATTTGTGCGAAGACTCAATACTTAATTGGCCCAATGAGTCTGAAAAGTTCGACCTTGTTGTGTCAACACCCCCATTTGGTATGCGTCTTGATAATGTTTTTGATAGGGCTGGTAGAAGAATACGGGAAGTTAATCAATTTTTAATAGAGAAAGGTATTTCTCTGTTAAATGAGAAGGGAAAGTTTGTTGCCCTGCTTCCTCAAACTTTTCTTTATTTAAGAGGTCAGCATGAGATGAGAAAAGAACTAATTGAGCATGATTTGATTGATACTATCATCTCATTGCCAGCAGTGTTCTTAGGAAATATAAGTATGCCATTGGCTATTTTGGTAATTGATAAAGATAAAGAAAGAGCAGGCAAGATTCGTTTGATTGATGCAAATAAATTTGTTCACACAAAAGAGAACAGAAACAAACAGCTCATTTACAAAGAGCTCAATCAACTTATAGAAACAACCGTTCAAGATACAGAGTGGGTTAAGTTTGTAGATATAAAACAGATAGCATTGCATGATTATAACTTAGGAGTTTCCAGATATTTTCTAAAGCCAATAAAAGGTACAAGACTTGACAATAACCTCCTTGAGTATATTATAGGCGACAGAACTGATATTCCAGATACAGGAAAGTTGGTAAATGTAAAAGATTTGAAAGAGGATAAGACCGATTTTATATTAGATGCTTCTATGATAGAAAACTCAGAATTGCATCAAAGAAGCGTCAGACAAATCAATGAATCTTGCTTACTATTAACAGGAATAAGGGCAACACTAAATTTAAAACCCACTTTTTTTAACTATACTGGCACACCTATTTATATCAGTCATAATATTTTGGCTTTTAGAATAAACGAAGAAAAAGTGTTGCCAGCATATCTCATCAATGAGCTAAGCACAGAGTATGTAAAGGAGCAACTTGAAGCTTATATACCAACTTTAAATATACATCATCGCGATTTTCTTCAAATAACAATAAAGCTGCCTGAGAAAGGAGAGCAACAAGGTAAAGTGGAAGGTATCTTTGAGCTTTCAAATAAAATTAAGATGCTTCAAGAAGAGCTGAATGCACTCTCGCATGGTAAGGATGTGGAAAGCTTTAATGAGTTTGCATCGTTAAAACATACATTGGGCAGACCAAGAGCAAATATATTGGGCTGGGCAGATTCTATGGACATCTTTTTTAAGAGAAATTATGAAGCGTTTGAGCCTATAAATAAGGCGTTTAAGAAGTTCTACGATTATGATGTGTTTTATGCCCTTAAAGAGATAAAAGATGATGTGAGTTTTATGACAAAAGTGCTTGAGAAAGGAGAGGATGGACTTAATATCGATAGATATTCTATTACCTATATTTCGCTTTTTGATATAAAAGAGCTAATAAGCTCCATTTCTAATAATAGAATGAATTTTAAGATAAAGAGAGACTTATTGAAAAACATAACAAAAACAGACGAATTAAAGTCAAGAGGCATAGAGGGTAATATTGATCTGTTTAAAATTCTAATTGATAATCTGCTTACTAATGCAGACAAGCATGCTTTTGATGACAAAAGTAAAGGCAATGAAGTGTTTTTTGAATTAATAGAAAGAGTAACAGGCTATCTTACTTTAGAAGTACGTAATAACGGCAAATCATTTCCAAGAAATTATAATAGAGAAAAGTTTATAACTAAATACTCTACTGCCGATTTTAAAAGAGGCACAGGAATGGGTGGATACGATATAAACCGTATTGCAACAAAATTAAAAAACCCCGATTGGAAGTTGATACTTAATCAAGACCCTATATATCCTGTAAAGTTTGAATTTCAATTTCCAATAAAAACAATTGATTAATATGAATGATGTACTATATAAGGTGCTATGGATAGATGATGAATATGAAACTCTTCCCGGTACAATAAGGCAAGCCAAAGCACACAATATTAACCTTATTCCATTTAAATCTTTAAATGCTGGGATGGATGAGTTAAAGAAAAACTACTCTTTTTATGATGGGGTATTGCTAGATGCAAAAATCTTAGAGAATGAAGATGATGAGGCTGGCACTGAAGACACAAAGTTTGTTCATAGAGCAAAAGAGCAGCTTGATCAACTATCTGAAAAAAAGAAATTTGAGGTCTTTGTTCTTACCGGTCAAGTAGAGGTTTACGATAGCAAAATATTTAGAGATATGTATCTCAAAGTGTATAAAAAAGGAGATCAAGAAGATATTGATCGATTGTTTAATGATTTGAAAGATGCTGCCGATAATCAATTAGATACTCAGCTAAGACACACCTACAAACGTGTTTTTGATGTTTGTACCGAAGATTATATAGGCACTTATGCTGGGCAAGACCTGCTGAGTTTGTTAAAGGTAGAAGATGAATCAAATATTGATAATCATTTCAATACAATTAGGAAAATAATTGATGACCTCTTCACTGCATTCAATAAATTCAACTTGCTTCCAGATGAGTTTGTAATACCTAAAGTTGCACTTAATCCAAGTAGCATTTTCTTAGCAGGGCAACTTCAAAATGAGAAAACCCATGAGGTATATAAGCAATACACACATCTTCATGAAACTCATTTGCCATCTCAAATAGCATATTACTTAAGAGCAATATTATATGTTACACAATCGGGCTCTCACAGATCACACATTGATGAACATGTGCGTGCCGTGCAAACATCCTATTTGCTAAAGAGTACACTGTTTCAGTTGATGGATGTGTTGGTATGGTTTAAAATATATATCGACTCTAAACCTAAGACAAGTAATTGGGAGAAAATTGGTAATAACACACATCAACAAACCATTGTAAAAGAAAATTACACAGAGATTAAATGGCTATTTGGAAAAATAATAAGCATCTCTGACAATAACGAAGGTGTATTTCAACCTATTCTCACTTCAGATAAAATATCGATTTCATCCGACTTAATTGAAAAATACAATCTTAAGTTAAATCAAAGTGTGAAGGTAAAAGTAGTGCCAACTGAAGATGGAACGGAGAGGTATATCGAAGATGTTTCAAGTGATTTATGATAAAATCATTTTATTGCACCCCTTATTTTAAGATACAACAATAATTGTTTACTTTAGTAGTTAAATTAAACAATCACCTATAAACAGAAATAAACGACAACAATATAAATGGCAAAAAAACAGACAAACAATCGCTCAATAGAAGAAACACTATGGCAAGCATGCGATAGATTAAGAGGAGCAGTAGAGCCTGCGGAATACAAACACGTAGTATTGGGGCTATTGTTTCTAAAGTTTGCAAGCGATAAGTTTGAAGAACGCAGAGATGAACTTGTGTCAGAAGGACAAGAGAAATATGTGGGGATGAAAGATTTCTATGGAATGAAAAATGTTTTCTACCTCGACGAAACATCACGTTGGAGCTATATTATCCAAAATGCTAAGCAGAACGATATTACGCTAAAAATAGATACAGCTCTCCATAATATTGAAAAAACCAATCCCTCGTTAAGAGGAGCACTGCCCGATAACTACTTTTCGCGTTTAGGTTTAGATGTTTCTAAACTAGCATCTCTATTAGATACAATTAATGATATTGACACCCTAGTAGATAAAGAGCAAGATATTATAGGACGGGTATATGAATACTTCCTTGCCAAGTTTGCCATAAAAGAGGGTAAGGGTAAAGGAGAGTTTTATACACCCAAAAGCATTGTAAACCTTATTGCCGAGATGATTGAGCCTTACCGAGGCATTATTTACGACCCTGCTTGTGGTTCGGGTGGCATGTTTGTGCAGTCTGTAAAATTTATAGAGAATCACCATGGAAACAAGAAAGAGGTGTCTATTTATGGACAAGAATATACCAACACTACCTACAAACTGGCTAAGATGAACTTGGCAATTAGGGGCATCTCTGCCAACTTGGGAGAGAAAGCTGCCAACACTTTTACTGACGATCAGCACAAAGACCTCTTGGCTGATTATATTATGGCAAATCCACCCTTCAATCAGGGCAGCTGGCGTGAAGATAACGAACTTGTTGATGATCCTCGTTGGAAAGGCTACGAAGTGCCACCAAAAAGCAATGCCAACTATGCTTGGATATTGAATATAGTATCTAAACTGTCTGAAGATGGTGTTGCTGGATTCCTTTTAGCCAATGGAGCATTGAGTGGAGGAGGCGACGAGTATAAGATACGGAAACAGCTGATTGAAAACGATATGGTAGAAGCAATTGCTATATTGCCAAGAACTATGTTCTATACAACTGATATTTCTGTAACACTTTGGATTCTTAACAAAAACAAGAGAAAACGCACCGTTGAGCTACCCGATACAACCAGACATTACCGTAACCGTGAAGATGAAATACTATTTCTTGATTTACGTCAAATAGGCATTCCGTTTGAAAAGAAGTTTATTCAATTTTCAGATGAAAATATTGAAGAAATAAGCAACACCTACCACAACTTTCAAACAGAGGGAAACAACTATAAAGATGTGCCTGAGTTTTGCTATGCTGCCACTAAAGAAGAGGTGGCTAAAAAAGATTACAGCCTTGTACCCAGTAAATACATTGAATTTGTAAACCGTGACGAGAATATCGACTTTGATACACAGATGGAAACATTACAAGCAGAGTTTAGGGAGCTGTTAGAGCGAGAGGAACAGTCAAAATCTGATCTATTGAATGTCTTTAAAGAGTTGGGCTATGAGTTATAAAGTGAGATCCAACTATAAACGATTAGGCGACTATATTCAGGTTGTAAATGAGAGAAACAGAGAACTTGAAGTGGAAACACTATTAGGTGTAAGTATACAGAAAGTGCTGATGCCTTCTATAGCCAATACGATAGGTACAAACATGACTACTTATAAGATAATTAAGCGAAATCAGTTTGCTTATGGTCCAGTAACCTCTCGCAATGGAGACAAGATATCTATTGCCTTACTTGAAGAATATGACGAAGCCATTGTTTCTCAAATGTACACAGTTTTTGAGGTGATAGATAAAACAAAGTTGAATCCTGAATATTTGATGATGTGGTTTCGTAGACCCGAGTTTGACCGTTATGCTCGTTTTAAATCACATGGGAGTACAAGAGAGGTTTTCAATTGGGAAGAGATGTGTGAAGTTGAACTTCCTATCCCAAGCATAGAAAAACAAAACGAGATTGTAAAAGAATACAACACCATAGTAAACCGAATAGAGCTCAACGAAACCCTCAATCAAAAGCTGGAAGAGACTGCACAAGCTTTGTATAAACATTGGTTTGTGGATTTTGAATTCCCCAATGAGGATGGAGAGCCTTATAAATCATCGGGGGGCGAGATGGTTTATTGTGAGGAGGTTGATGGGGAGGTACCAGTGGGCTGGGAAGTGAAAAACCTAGCGTCACTATTAGATAAAAAAGGATACATAAGAGGTCCTTTTGGCTCCGCTTTGAAAAAAGATGACATGACAGATTATGGTATTCCTGTTTACGAACAACAGCATGTTATTTATAATCATCGAAGCTTCAGATATTTTATATCTAGCGAAAAATACAAGAGTCTAAAACGTTTTAGCGTAAAGGAGAACGATTTAATAATAAGTTGTTCTGGAACTTTAGGCAAAATCACATATATTGAAAATGATGATCCAATAGGAGTAATCAATCAAGCTTTGTTGATCTTAAGATGTGATAGTGAAATTATTGACTCACGAGTTTTAAAATGCTTTCTTGAATCAGATGTTGGCAACAGATTATTACTAGATGGTTCTGGCGGGAGTGCTCAAATAAATATAGCGAAAAGAGAAGTTATACAATCTATTCCTTTTATATATTCATCAACAGGTATTTTAAATAGATTCTCTGAGATTCTTAATATATTAACTGAATTAGGGAAAATAATAAAAAAGGAAAATCAAAACCTTATTGATTTTCAAAATTTATTATTAGCTAAAATGACAAAGATAAAGATTGAAAAATAAACATTATTCTAATACACAATAGCTATGGGTCTATATTTTTATAAAGGAAATGAAAACATATTTGGTTCAAAAAAAGAACAAGGTAATGAGAGCTCTGAAGAAAATGATTTAAAGAAAATTCAAGATTCTTTTTTAAAAGTACTTGACAACAAAAATGTATCATTCCTTCTTGGAAGTGGATGTTCATCTTATGAGATCGACACAGAAGCACAAGTTAATGATACTGAAATTCCAGAGCAACCTGTGCTTCAAGACAGTGACAATGAGGGTCAAGAGATGCAGTCGGATTCGGTTGAAGAGCATGACACCAAATCTAATGATTTAAACAAAGAAACCTCAGAGGAAGAAGTACAAAAAGTAAGAACTCAAGTAGGAATTCCTGTTATGGCTCCTTTAGCTATTGAATTTTATCAATCTGACGATTTCAAAAAAGAGAAAGAATGGCTGAAGACTAAATTTAATATTGATGTAACAACTGAAATATACAAAACAAATCTTGAAGCATTTTTATCTACTTTACATAGCTTATCATTTTATTATTCAAATATAATAAGCAATGAAGAAAAAGAAAACAGTTTGATAAATATAAGATCAAAAACATTTGATGAATTAACTAACTTCGAAAAAATAGAATCTATAATATTAAAAGTTAGGGGTTTTCTTTTGAAAAAATGCTTAAATGAAAAGAACATAAAATCTATCGATAAGGAACCAAGTAATGATTACCCATTGGTAGAATTATACAAGCAGTTTTACAGAAAATTATTAACTCGAAATCCTACTTTACCGCGACTAAGCATATTTACAACTAATTATGATCTATACTCTGAACGAGCAATGGATCTTTTAGGTATTCATTATGTAAATGGATTTACAGGAGGAATAAGTAAGTTTTTCAACCCCGCAATATTTAATTATGCACTTGCGGAAAAGATGGACTTATCTCAATCGAAATGGAATGTAATTGACAATTTCTTTTACTTATATAAACTACACGGTTCAGTTAATTGGATAGAAGCTGAAGCAGAAAATAAATTATTTAAAGTAAAAGAAATTCAAGATCCCACTTTTGACATATTAGAAAGCGAAGAAAGCATTATGATACACCCAACTCCATTAAAGTATAATGCAAGTCTTGGTAGTCCCTATTCTGATTTGTTTCGTGAATTTCAGAAGAAGTTAATGAGAAATAATAATATACTTGTCACAATTGGATATAGTTTTAGTGATGAGCATATTAATAATTTAATTTTTCAAGCTTTTACCATACCTTCATTCAGATTAATTGTAATTGGAGAGCCAAAAGTGTATAATGAAATCGGCAAATTACTAAAAATGAATGATTCAAGAATTTGGATAATTGGAGGAAGTAATAATAGTGATTTACCACTTCATTATTTCAAGCGTTTTGTAGAAGATATAATGCCAGATTTAACTGCAGAAGATCTTGACAAAAAGATGGAAGCAACTATAAATAGCCTAAAAGATTTACTTAAATGACAAAAGAAGACAAACAAAGAGTTATTGGTAAGGTTGTAGCCATTAATTCAGATCGATTTTCAGTAGAATTATTAAGTGGATTAGATAATTTCAATGTTAGTGGATTTGATGATATTCATTATTTTGCACAACTCAATAGTTATGTAATTGTACCTTACCAAAACTATTACATAGTAGCAGAAGTTTCAGGAGTTAGAGAGAAAGATCTTAATGTTCCTTTCTCAAATCCAACAGACCAAATATTAAGTAAAATACAAGCAGGTAAATTTCTTGAGGTTTTACCTATTGGTACAATACGAACAAACAAACAAAATGAATCAAATTTTGAGTTTGGAGTAAGCGTGTATCCAACTTTATATACAGATGTGCTTTATATAAAAGAACATGAATTAGATACAATATTTAAGACCAATAAAGTTAAAGAGATTAGTTGTCAAGAAAACGAGGAATGTCTAAGTGGAAACTGCCAATGTAAACACAGATACACTTCTCTACCTATTGGCAAGTCAACTATATTTCCTGACTATGATGTTAAGATAGATATTGATAAGTTCTTTGGTAGTCACTCTGCAGTTCTTGGTAATACAGGTAGTGGAAAGTCCTGCACAATTGCTTCTATGCTGCAAACTTTATACAAGTATGATGAGTACAGTGCAGTAGGAAGCACATTTATTTTCTTTGATGTAAATGGAGAGTACAGACAAGCATTTGATAAATTAAAAGATCACAACAGTAATATAGAAGTTACAAACTTTACTATTGATGATGTTCCAAATAATGATGCATCAATTCAAAAATTCATTTTACCGCATTGGTTTTTAAATATTGATGAGTGGGCATTATTATTAAAAGCAAGTGAGAAAACACAATTGCCAATTTTAAGAAGTGCTTTAGGTTTTACCCAAAACATAACAACAGAAGTAATACATCATATATATGCTTGTAACATTATGTATGTCTTTGAAAATTGGGAGAGTCCAGTTTCAAAAAGACAACGAATAGTATCACTTTTAGAGAGAGCCAACTTCCAACCTGCTATTAGCTTTTCAAGTTTTGATGCAAAATATGGAAACTTCCCTTCCACTCATGCAGAAGACTCGTTTAAAAAATCAGTTCGTTCTTTTATTAAAGAAGATATTATAATAGATCCAAAATACGAGTCTGAAAAGTTCGATTTCAATGATTTAGGAGAAGCAATTGAAACTGCAATATTGTATGAAGAATACCATGGGAACAAGCAGATTCGAGATTATTGCTCCACAATGACAACAAGGTTTAAAAGCATTAAAGAACGGAATGATTTTAGTTTCCTTACAAAAAATAATACAGGCACAAAAATGCAAGCATACCTAAATCAATTTATAGGTATCGACAAAAACAATAAAAAGAAATCACAAGTCATCATCATTGATCTAAATTCAGCTAATGATGAAATGGTAGAGATAATATCATGTGTAATATCAAGATTAATTTTCGAGAAACTAAGAAACGCTAAAAAACGAAATGAATTTCCCGTAAATCTTGTACTTGAAGAAGCTCACAGATATATCTCAAATGATTCAGGAAGGGTATTTGGTGATGCTAATAAAATCTTTGAACGTATTGCAAAAGAAGGAAGAAAGTATGGTATGTTCTTACTAGTTTCTTCTCAAAGGCCAAGTGAGCTTTCAAAAACTGTTTTATCACAGTGTAGCAACTTTATAGTTCATAGAATTCAAAATCCTGAAGACCTATCACATATAAGACAAATAACCCCTCATATCTCTGAAACTATTTTAAGACGATTACCTTCTATACCTACTCAACATGCATTAATATTCGGACACGCTGTAAATTTACCAACTACATTTAAAGTAACTGAAGTAAATCCCAAACCAAAAAGTGATAATAATAAGATAAGCGAGAATTGGTTTAAGGAAAAGAAATTTGACGTTGAATTATAAAAAGTAAAATCTATAACCAGCAAAGAAAATTAAACAACAAATGAAATTCACCGAAGCAAAACTCGAACAAGCATTCACATCACTACTAGCCAAGGAGGGTTATCCTCACTTCTTGGGCGATAGTATTGAGCGCAAACCTAAAATGGGATTGCCCGAAAGCGAAGTGTTGATAGAGGATGATTTAAGGAAATACCAGTTGATTTGCTGCAATAAAATGAAGTATTAAACATCAAGAAATGAATAACTAGCAGACACAAATAAAAATATGACAGAAACAAACCGCATAGAATACAAAGCAGTACTTTCTAAAGAATTAGACTTGGAAAAAGAGGTGGTGGCTTTTTTAAACTACCATGAAGGTGGACTGATATATATTGGCATAGATAAAAAAGGAACTACAATAGGTGTGGATGATGCAGATGGAGGTATGCTAAAAATAAAAGACAGAATAAAGCATAACATTGCACCTTCTGCTATGGGGTTGTTTGATGTTGTATTGGAAGAAAAGGAAAGTAAAACGGTTATAAAAATTATTGTAGCCAGCGGCAGTGAGAAACCATACTTTAAGAAAAAGTATGGGATGACAGAGAAGGGCTGTTATTTACGTATTGGAACAGCGGCTGAGCCAATGCCTCAAAAGGTTATTGAGGAGTTATTTGCTTCAAGAACACGCAATTCGATTGGTAAGATTAAAGCTAATAGGCAAGATTTAAATTTTGAGCAATTGCGTATTTATTATGATGAAAAGGGTAAACCTCTTAACAAACAGTTTAAAAGAAACTTAGAGCTGCTTACTACTAATGGTGACCTAAATTATGCTGCTTACCTTTTGGCTGATATTAATAATGTGTCAATAAAAGTGGCTAAATACAAGGGTAAAACGAGAGTAGATTTAATTGAGAATAATGAATATGGCTATGTTTCATTAATAAAAGCCACTAAAAGTGTATTGAATAAAATTGAAGTTGAAAATAGTACTATCACACAGATTACTTCTAAAGAGCGAAAAGAAGAACGTCTTTGGAGTGACATAGCTTTAAGAGAGGCTATTGTTAATGCTATAGTACACAATGACTATACACGGGAGGTTGCTCCTAAATTTGAAATCTTTGATGATAGAATTGAAATTACTTCAGTTGGTTCTTTACCTGAGGGGTTAAGCGAAAGCGAGTTTTTCGAAGGGTTCTCTATACCTCGAAACAAAGAACTAATGCGTATTTTTAAAGATTTAGATCTGGTAGAACAGTTAGGTTCTGGTGTACCTCGTATATTGGAGCATTACGGCAAAGAGTGTTTTTATTTTTCGGATAATTTTTTGCGAATGGTATTTCCATCAAAGCAAACTGAGCAAGTCACCGAGCAAGCTACCGAGCAAGCTACCGAGCAAGTCACCGAGCAAGTCACCGAGCAAGTTAAAAACTTACTATCTGTAATGGACAAAGAGTATAGCACAAGTGAGCTAATGGAGATATTGAATTTAAGCCATAGAGAGCATTTTAGAGCAAATATTCTACAAAAAGCTGTTGATCTTGGCTTAGTTGAATTAACAATACCCGATAAGCCAACAAGCAGTAAACAAAAATATAGAGTTACGAGAAAAGGAAGAAAAATTAAAGAGCAATGAAATTCACCGAAGCAAAACTCGAACAAGCATTCACCTCACTACTTGCCAAGGAGGGTTATCCTCACTTCTTGGGCGATAGTATTGAGCGTAATCCCAAAATGGGATTGCCCGAAAGCGAAGTGTTGATAGAGGATGATTTAAGAAAACACCTGTTGACGCGCTATAAGAAAGAACTGTTGACAGACTATGAGGTGGATAGAATTGTATTGGAGTTGAAAAGGCTGCCCTCGTCTGACCTATACGAAAGCAACAAAACAGTGATGCGATGGCTGGCAGATGGTTTTATTTTTAAACGTGAGGATAGAAGTCAGAAAGATTTGCACATAGAGTTGATTGATTATAAGGGGATAGATAAGCAACGCACTAATGACGATTTGGATGTGATAAGTGCCGACCATGAAGAGGAGTATGTAACAGAGCAGAATATATACAGGTTTGTAACACAATTGGTAATTGAGGGAACTCACAGGCGTATTCCAGATGGGATAATCTATATAAACGGGCTTCCTGTGGTGGTGTGTGAGTTTAAAACTGCTATTCAAGAGAATACTACTATACACGATGCTTATGTGCAATTAACAACACGCTATAGAAGAGACATTCCTGAGCTATTTAAGTACAATGCTTTTTGTGTGATAAGCGATGGGGTGAACAACAAGGCTGGGTCGTTTTTTGCTCCTTATGAATTCTTTTATGCGTGGCGACGGGTAGCGGGTGATGCTTTAGAAGCTGATGGTATAAAAAGTTTATATACTCTTGCCCAGGGGATGTTGAACCAAACAAGGTTGCGCGATATTATTCAGAACTTTACTTATATACCCGATACTTCTAAGAAGAATGAGAAAATTGTATGTAGGTATCCGCAATATTATGCTGCAAGAAGATTGTATGAGAATATAAAGAAAGCAGAACGACCTGTAGGTGATGGTAAAGGGGGTGGAATTACTAACTTTACACGGACATATAGTTAAGTCCTAAAAGTAGTATCTTTATCCGATGAAAGAAAGAAAAGTGTATGACCGAGATTTTAAAGTTAATGCGGTCAAATTAAGTTATGAACGGGATAATCTGAGTCAG
>RRZT010708473.1_pt1 | contig 68462 bp, 64 predicted proteins | sample 2165551 | NCBI WGS metagenome assembly RRZT01 (sample SAMN10456910, study PRJNA506462) | wastewater metagenome | biome: wastewater; feature: sludge; material: wastewater sludge; isolation source: wastewater sludge with Escherichia coli K12::gfp cells carrying plasmid... | place: USA: Moscow, Idaho... | reverse complement strand
ATAATGAAAAACAGTAAAAAAGGCTTTACTTTGATTGAACTGATCGTCGTGCTTGCAATTTTAGCGGTAATCGCGGCTATTGCGGTGCCCACGGCGTTTGGCGCCATTACCGATGCGCAAGTAGCGGCGGACACGGCGTCTATCGAGGGGTATAACAGCGCTATTCGTATGCAAGGCACACTTTTGCGTGCAAATGCCACAGTGGATGCAGCAAAAAACAAAGTTTCTGTAGCAATTACGAATGCAGACATCTCCGCAGCAACCACACCGCAAAGCACAATTATGGTAAAATGGAATGTGCCGACCGCTACATCCATAGGCTCCTTTAGCGTGGTTACTACTGGTGGTACAGCTTTGGTTGAAACCACCCCGTTGCAAACGCAGCTTTTAGCCATCGTTACTGCCGCGGATGCAACACAGGCAATTATACAATAAAGCGCTTTGCTGTATTGAACATAGCTCATAAAAAATGCCCCTCGGCTTTGTGCCGAGGGGCATTTTGTTTTGCCTTATTTGCCAATTTCGGAAAGCAGCAAGCCCTTGTTATGCTCGGTGGCCCAGCTGATGCTCCATGCATTGGTGAACAAAAGCAGCTTGCGGTTTTTTAAATCCTCGATGCGCTTGGTGTCGCTGGTGAGGTTTAGCGTTTTCACATCCGTACCGGGGGAATCAATCCAACGGATATGCTGATACGGCAGCGTAAGCATGCGGATATCGACATTGTATTCGTTTTTCAGCCGATATTCCAGCACCTCCAGTTGCAGCACGCCCACCACGCCCACAATCACTTCTTCCATGCCGCCGTCCAGCTCACGGAAAATTTGGATAGCGCCCTCCTGCGCAATTTGCTCGATGCCTTTCACAAATTGCTTGCGTTTCATGGTGTCCACCTGCGTTATACGCGCAAAATGCTCGGGCGCAAAGGTGGGGATGCCCTCAAACTCAAACGGGGTTTTGGCGCTGCAAAGCGTATCGCCGATTGAAAAAATGCCCGGGTCAAACAGGCCGATAATGTCGCCTGCATAGGCTTCTTCAATAATTTCGCGCTCGCTGGCCATCAATTGTGTGGGCTGCGCCAGCTTCACTTTTTTGCCGCCTTGTACATGATAGGTTTCCATGCCGCGCTCAAACTTGCCGCTGCACACGCGCATAAAGGCAATGCGGTCGCGGTGTGCCTTGTTCATATTGGCTTGTATTTTAAACACAAAGCCAGAAAAATCCTCGCTTTTTGGTTCCACAATGCCCGCGCTTGCATTGCGGGGCAGCGGGGAGGAGGTGAGGCGTAAAAAATCGGCCAAAAACGGCTCTACACCAAAATTGGTCAGCGCCGAGCCGAAAAACACGGGTGTCAGCTTGCCGTTTTGCACTTTTTCTAAATCAAAATCATACGCAGCGCCATCTAAAAGCTCGATATCATCCGATAAAGTTTGGTGCAAAGGCGCTGTTAAAAGCGCGTCTAAATTGGTATCGCCCAAATGTGCAGCCACGGCCTCTACCTGCGTTTGCCCTGTGCGCGCGGCGGCCTTAAAGGTGACAATCTCTTTTTTCTCGCGGTCATACACGCCTTTAAATTCCTTGCCGGAGCCGATGGGCCAGTTCATCGGGTAGGTTTCGATGCCTAAAACGCTTTCAATTTCTTCCAAAAGGTCAAAGGGGTTTCGCGCCTCGCGGTCCATCTTATTTACAAATGTAAAAATGGGGATATTGCGCAGCACACACACCTTAAACAGCTTTTTGGTTTGGTTTTCCACGCCCTTTGCGGCGTCGATCACCATCACGGCGCTGTCGGCCGCCATCAAGGTGCGATAGGTATCCTCGGAAAAGTCCTGATGGCCGGGGGTGTCCAAAATATTGATGCAAAAATCCTTGTAATTAAACTGCATCACAGAGCTTGTTACCGAGATACCGCGCTGCTTTTCAATTTCCATCCAGTCGCTTACGGCGTGACGCGCAGACTTTTTGCCCTTTACCGCGCCGGCCAGCTGTATGGCGCCCCCGTATAAAAGCAGCTTTTCTGTCAGCGTGGTTTTGCCTGCGTCCGGATGGGAGATAATCGCAAAGGTGCGCCGTTTATCAATTTGTTCAAAAAGTTCGTTCAAGAAAAATCCTCCAAAATTATGTTATATTCCTATCGCCCATTTGCGTGCCATGCATGCCAAACGGGCGATTAGCAAGCGGCTTTAGCGATTTTTTGCCATATCTGCGGCATAAAGCAAACTCAAATCGGCCCGCCCGATACGCGGCGGCGCATTTGTTCGGGCAAAACGGCATAGCGAATGGCATTTTCTTTTGTGATAATGCCCTTTTCAAACAAATCGTAAATGCTGCTGTCCATGCCAATCATGCCTTCGGCGCGCCCCATCGCGATGGAATTGTCGATTTGAAACACCTTGCCCTCGCGTATTAAATTGCGGATAGCGGTGTTTGTGTGCAGTATTTCAAACGCGGCAACCAGTTTTCCGTCAACTGTTGGTATAAGCTGCTGCGATATTACGCTTTGTAATATCATGGCAATCTGCGCACGAATTTGGTTTTGCTGCTGCGCGGGGAACACGTCAATCATACGGTCAATTGTAGAGGCTGCGCCCACCGTATGCAAGGTAGAAAACACAAGATGCCCCGTTTCGGCCGCGGTTGTGGCAACCGAGATGGTTTCATAATCGCGCATCTCGCCCACAAGGATCACATCCGGCGCTTGCCGCAGGCATGCGCGCAGCGCAGAAAGATACGTTTCGGTGTCGGTTTCAATTTCGCGCTGGCTGACCACGCTTTTTTTGTGCGGATGCAGATATTCCACAGGGTCCTCTATGGTGATAATGTGCCCCTCGCGCTGCTCGTTAATGGCGTTAATCAGGCAGGCCAGCGTTGTGGATTTGCCGCTGCCCGTTGTGCCTGTAACCAGCACAAGCCCTTTTTGCTTTGCGGCCAAACGCATGATGCCCTCGGGGATGCACAGCTTGCGAAAATCGGGCAAATCCTCGCGGATTAAGCGCAGCGTGGCCGCATAAGTGCCCTGCTGCCGATAGGCCGACACGCGAAAACGGCTAATGCCAGAAACGCAAAGGCCAAAATCGTCGTCGCCTGTATTGGCAAGGCGCGTGATGTCGCGGTTTGCCATGCGATACAGCTGCGCAACAAGGCGCTCGGTGTCTGCGCCTGTGAGCGTGTCGGTTTTTTCGTGCAGATGGCCAAATATCTTTACATTTACGCCGCCGCCCGCCACGATAAATACATCCGAGGCCTCGCTTTCTGCGGCAAAGCGCAGAATTTCTTCTAAATTCATGGCGTCACTGTCCCTTCACTGTTTATCGCAAAGCGCTTTTCTAAAAATTTTGCGGTGCAATAGGCCAAAAATGCCAGCATCGGGGCGCAGGCGGCGGATGCATACATCAGATAAGCCCCCACGCCAAAAATAACCGCCATAAAATACGACATGGCCGCCACGCGCAAAAGCCCTGTAAGGAAAAACCCAAACAGCAGCACCGTGCCCATACAATCGGCGGGCAGGCCGCTTTTGCGCGCTTTAAACGTGCGGCGCACATAGCCAAACACCCAAACGCAGGTAAGCGCCAGCATTGGCCAAAGCAAAATGCGCTGTATCCATGTTAGCGTGTTTAAGCCAAAATACGCCAGCCGATTCAGCGGCGCAAAATAGGGCTTGTCGGTGCCTGCTATGGCGGCTTTGGTGCTTTCGCAGGCCATAAAATCTTCCCAGTCGGCGCTTTGGTCGGGGCGGGCGATGGATAACTGGGCGGTGGGAGCCGTTTGTTCAAACAAAAGCAGCATCTTCAATTGCGCGCCAAAAGCTTTTACAGTGGGTATAAAATATTCCGATTTATACGGAGCGAAAACGCCACTTGCAGGCGGCCCCGCAGGGAATGCGCCCGCATCGCAAGCGCTGTTTACCTCGTTTGCCACATCTTGATAAAACTGCTGTGCTTTTTGGGCGGTTTCGTAATAGCCTGCTTGTCCGGCTGCGTTGCGAATGGCCCAATGGATGCCGCCGGAAAGAATCTCTTGATCCGGCACGCTGCCATAGCCATTGTAAATTTCAACGGTTTCAAGATATGGCGCGATGGTGGCAAGCGTGGGCGATGCTTCATATAAAGCAAGGCGCGTTTCACGCGGGAGCAGCAAATAACGCTCTTGCTTTTCGGGATATGCGCGGGATAAAGCGCCCATCGCGTTTTGAAACTCGCTCGCGGTGAAATCGCTTACGATAAAGCGCCCGTAGTGGGCGTAGTTTGCCGCGCTCCAGCCGCCAATGCACAGTGTAAACAGCGCAGCGGGCACGCAAAGCTGCAAAAGCCTTGCGCCGCGGCGCGTGATGCCTTTGCCCAAAAACAGCGCCAAAAGATATACTAGCGTGGCCACAATGATAAACGGCAACAAAAGCGCATTGTCTTCATGGCAAAGCCACGCGGCACCAAGCGAAAAGCCCGTCAGCACATAATACCAAATGGCGGCGCGCGGCGGCTCTTTGATGCGCACAAATGCGCCCAAAATGCCGCAAAGCGCCAAAAGCACCAGTGCGGGATAGATATTGTCGCGGTATACGCGCAGCGTGTATTCGGCCCAGGACGCGGGCGTAAACAGCACAATGGTAAACACAAAAAGCCGCGCCAAATTGGTTTTAAACAGCGGTTTTATCGCGCATAGCAGCGCAAAGCAGGAAAGCGCAAACAGCACTTGACCGCCAATTAAAAAATTGATGCCGAAGGTGCTTAAAAAAGCCAGCCAAAACGCAAAAAACGCATGCTTGCCAAGCGTAAGCCAATTGTATTCGCCCAGCCAATTGCCCTCGGCAATGCTTTTTGCAAGGTTTACCATCAGCGTGTCGTCGATGGGGGATAAATCGGGCGAAGCGTACATCAGCTGGAAGCTGCACAAAAACAGCTTTACGGCAAAAAGCCCCAGTGCAAGCATCCATAGCACCTGCGGATTGATGTCTTTTTTGATTAAGCGGGGTATTTTCATGGTGGGTATAATTCCTCTCTGTTTGAAAAGCTGCGCTTATTCCTCGCTGCCAAAGGCTTCGATGCTTTTGGTTTGCGTCGGGCGGCTGTCGCCGTGGCGCACAAACAGCATGGTTACAAAGCTGAGTGCCACAAAAAAGGCACCATACGGAAACAGCGTGTGATAGCCAAAAAACTGCAAAAGTGCGCCGGAGCAGATGGGCGTGATGGTTTGCGCCAGCATCGAAAACGTGTAATAATAGCCGGTATATTTGCCCACGTCTGCGCCATTTGACATCTCCACAACCATTGGGTAGCTGTTCACGTTGATAAACGCCCAGCCGATGCCCGCAAGCGCAAAGAAAAAGAAAATCATGGCGGAAAAGCTTTTGAAAAACATAGCGGACGAAAACGAAACGGCCAGCATCACAATGCCCAGCAAAATGGTTTTCTTGCGGCCTATTTTGCTGGCAAGCATGCCAACGGGCAGGTAAGACACGATGGCCGCGGCCTGCGCCACCAAAAGCACCAACGCGTAATTGCCCCCCTGCATGCCCCAAGCGATATTGGCGTATTTGCTAAATGCCGTGGTAACGGCATTATAGCCCATAAACCAAAAAAATACACTGGCAAGGATAAAGCAAAGGCTGATAAACACATCGCGCGGCAGCTTTTGCTTCGGCGCATCGGGGCTTTTTTGCTTTTCGGCAGCGGTGTCGATGCCGGCGGCAAGGCTGTCGGCATGCATTTGCTCTACGCATTTTGGCTCGTTAATTTTCCACACCAGCACCAAAACGCATACTGCCATAATCGCGATGGTAAAAAGATACAGCGGAAAATAATTGGGCTTGCCCGTTTTAGATACCAATAAGGGGATGGCACCCAGCATAATGATGCCGCCGATGGCGCCCATAAGGTTAATCACGGCGTTTGCCTTACTGCGCAAAGGCTTCATGGTAACGTCGGGCATCAGCGCCACGGCGGGGCTGCGATACGTAGACATGGCAAACAGCACAACGCCCAGCCCCACAAAAAACAGCGGCAAGCTGACAATGGCATCGGCAAACGGCAATACCAGCATGGCCGTGCACGCCAAGATGGTGCCGCCCACGATAAACGGCATGCGCCGCCCAAAGCGCGAGCGCGTTTTATCACTCAGCGCACCAAAAAGCGGCAGCATAAACAGCGCAAGCACATTGTCTGCGGCCATCACCCAGCCCGCCCAAAAATCGCCGATTTGAAAGGTGTTTTTCAAAATCAACGGCACAATGCCGTCATACACTTGCCAAAACGAGCAGATAGACATGAACGCAAGGCCAACAAATAAAGTGCGCTTGTAATCCAGTTTCATAACAACGTTCCCTTCTTAAAGCGCGCGGTAAAGCCGCGCGTCTTTTTGCGAAAGATTTCTTTTGTGCGCAGGATTTGCGCATCTGCGCAAGTGCTTGTGTATTATTGTACCATTATTATATGTTTTTTTCCAGTGGCAAAAAACCATGCGCCAAAACAGCAAAACGCAGCTCTTTGCGACAGTGTTTTTGCGCATTGCCGCCCACTTATTGGCAGCAGGTAAAAATTTTAAAAAATAGTGGACTTTTTATGATTTTTGTTGTATAATTATTGGTATATGTATTCTGTGGTAATTGTGCCAAGAAGAAAGAGGGTATCGCATGATCAGCTTGGTGTTTACAAGCACACAAATGATTGCAACACTGCACACTGCGGCTGCGGGCAAGCCGCTGTTTCGCTTACCGCGCGAGCAAAATACTACCAGCTATGCTGCCGCTGCGGCCCAAGTGAAGCAAGCGCTGAAAGCGTGCAATGTGAAAGCAAGGCGCATTAGCATCACGCTAATGGACGATGTGGTATTTAAAGAATTTTCGCACCAACCCGTGGCGGAAAAGGCGGTTGCCGGCTTTGCAAGGCTGGAGGCCCGCACGGTGCTGCGTGAGCAATATGACCATTTTTCGGTGTCGCATCTGCCGTTTGGGGCCTACCAAAATGCCGCAAAGGAGCATGTGTGCCTTTTGCTGGCAACGCCACTGAATATCCTGAAAAGCATTGAGATGGGTTTTGCGGGTGAGGGCTTTAGCGTGGCGTGCATCCATTCGGGCTTTGATGCGTTTGCGGCGGCATGCGCGATGGCACTGCCCACGGTGATGGGCGATAAAACGTATGCGGCTATCGATTTTGGCTATGACTATACATTAATTAATATTTATGCCAATGGCCTTTTGGCAAGCCAGCGGCGTTTGCCGGGGCTTTCGGCATCGCTTTTGCCCACGCTGGTGCAGGCCATGCAAACCGATGAAAAAACCGCGCTGAAAACACTGGAAACAGGCGAATTTGCACCCGAATTTGCCGAGGAAGTACAGGGGCTTGCCACCTCGTTTATTTGGGATATTTTGCGCACGGTGCGCGTGGTGTGTGCGCCGATCCATTTGGAGCTGGAGGCGTTTTTTATTTCGGGAGACGCCTGCGCAAACGAGGGCTTTCGCGCAATGGCAGTAGACAATTTGGGTTTGCCGTGCGTGTTTGTGGACGATGTGCAGCTGCCCGCATCTATTGCGTTTAAAAAGCCGCTTACCGCGGCGTTTATCAATATCGGCGGCGCGGCCTCGAAGCTGGATTTGCTGGGTGCGCTGCGCGAAGCCAAAAAAAGCACGAGGGTAAACACGTTTACGTGTGCTGCCGTTACAGCGCTGGTGGCCATTGGGCTTTTGGCGCAGCCTTTTGCTGTGGCGCTGAAAACGCAGTCTGTTGCGGCCATTGAAACGCGCCTTGCCGCGCTATCCCCTGTGGCCAACGCGCTGGCCGCAGCCGCCGAGGCGCAAACGCGCGTTTTAAGCATCGACAATAAGCTTGCGGCGCTAAAGGATTACACCTCCAATATGGGCGAAACGCTGCCCGATGTGCAAGCACTGTTTACAGACGGGCTTATGCTGGAATCCATTTCCTACGATGGCACTGTGGGGCAGTATGATGTGCAATTTAAAACCAAAGACATCCAGCTGTTTTTACAGCTGAAGGAAAAAATCTATCAAAATAAAGGCTATTACTTAAATTTAACCCTTTCCAGCGATTTGGACGAAACAGGCCTTTACAATTGCCGCTTATCGTTTACACCTTCCTCGTATATCGCGCTGCCCGCGCCCACGCCCGCGCCGGAGCAAACACCTGTGGAAACCACACCGGAAGACCTTTTGCAGGATATAGGAGGGAACAACTGATATGAACAAAAAAAGCATGAAAAGCTTGTTTAGCAAAACAGTGCTGTATTTGCTGCTGCTTTTGGCCGTTGTGCTATTGTATTTGCTGGTGTTTTTTCCAAAGTTTTCGCAAAAAATTAACGAGCTGGACGCGCAATATGCAAACGCAAAAACGCAGGTGGATTTATTGGCCCCGCACGAGTTTAATCTGAATGCGCTACAGGCCGCAAAAGAAACACTGGACGCGCAGTTTGCACAAGACATGCGATTAAAGCAGCAGGTGGTGTTTTCGGATTTGATTTATGCCGCCGCCGATGCAAATGACGTGTCGGTGAAATCGCTTGCCATCAGCGCGGCGGGCGATGCCACATTGGCCGATGCACCCGAAACGCTTTTATACAGCGCAAGCGTTACGCTGGCCGGCATCCACGAGCCGCCCGCGGGCTTTATCCAAAGCCTTGAAGCAAACGAGGGCTGCGGCATTTACGTTACCGACTTTGCATTTCAAAAAACAAATGATGCTCCTGGGGATGCATGCGTTATAACGGTGTCGATGTACACCAAAGAAAAAGTATGATAAAAGCGGCGATTATAAGCGCGGCAGCAGGCGCGTTTGCGGCGCTTTGCGCTGCATGGCTGCCGGATAAATGGCTTTGCGATTACGGCGAGCCACCCGCGGAAAAACACGATAAAGCCGCGCGCAAAACGCGCACGGGGCGCGTGGCGCTTTTTGTGCTGGCCAATACCGTAACAGGCATGGCTTTTGCGCGGCAAGCAAACGGCATCGGCGTAACGGCCTTTGCAATTTTGTCGGGCATATTATTGCTTTTGGCTTGGTGCGATTGGCGCTATTGCATTTTGCCGGATGAATTGATGCTGGCCGCAGCGCTGTTTGGCGCGCCGATTGCACTACAAAACGGCGTTGTATCGGCGCTTTTGGGCGCGGGGATAGGCCTTTTGGGCAGCCTTGCCGTGTTTTGGCTGGCGGGGAAACTGTATCACGCCGAGGCAATGGGCATGGGCGATGTGAAGCTGTTTTGCTTGGCGGGGTTTTTGTGCGGGGCACAGGGGCTTTTGGCCGCAAGCGTGATAGCGGTGTTTACGGCGGCGGCTGCGTTTGCCGTTTTGCTTTTGGCGAAACGCATAACGCGCAAGTCCAGCCAGCCGTTTGGCCCATATCTTGTGCTGGGCATCGCAGCGGCGCTGGCTTTACAACACGAGTGGCAGCATTTGTTTGCTTGGTATTTGGGGCTTTTTCGGCTATAAAAGCCAAAAGCCGAAACGGCACAGTTTCCAAGAAAGGGATGGATTGTAGATGAACGTATTTAATGCAAAGCTTGGAGAAATCTTGATCAATGCGGGCGTTATCACAAAGCAGGATTTGGAAGCGGCGCTCAAAACGCAAAAAGAAACGGGGCATCGTCTGGGCACACAGCTGATTTTAAGCAATTTTATTACCGAGGAGCAGCTTTGCCGTGCTTTGCGCGACCAGCTGCATTTAAAATATGTTGACCTTGCTTCGGTGCGCATTGACCCAGCGTTATCGCTTTTGGTGCCGGAGGCAATGGCGCGCGCGTCTAATATGCTGCCGTTTGACAAGCAGGGCGGCACGCTAAAGCTGGCCGTGTCTGACCCGATGGATTACGCCTCGGTGCATGATATCGAGATCCATACCGGCCTTACCGCCGAAATTTATATTTGCGAAAAAAGCCGCGTGTCCGAGAAAATCCACGAGCTGTACACCACGCAAAAGGTGTTTGACGCGGCAAAAGCGCTGGCCGATTCCAACGAGCTGGCAAGCGCGGCAAGCGCCGCCGCTGCGCAGGCCGCAAACGATGAAGAGCAGCCCATTATCCGCTTTGTGAACAATATGCTGGAGCAGGCGGTCATCATGAAAGCCAGCGACATTCATATCGAGCCGGGGCCGCGCAATATGCGCGTGCGCTTTCGCGTGGATGGCAAGCTTTTGGATTATATCAATACAGGCAACGAGATTTTTCCCTCGGTTTGCAGCCGCTTAAAATTTATCGGGGGCATGTCTATTGCCGAAAAGCGTATCCCGCAGGATGGCCGCGCCACGTATAATTCGGGCACAAACAATATCGATTTGCGTTTATCCACGTTGCCGGGCGTGTTTGGCGAAAAGATTGTAATTCGTATCACAACGTCACTGGGCTTTAACCTGAATGTGGATGCGCTGGGCTTTTCAAGCGGCAACCGCGCGGTGCTGGAAACATTGATTCATAAGCCATATGGCATTGTGCTGGTAACAGGCCCCACGGGCAGCGGCAAATCCACCACGCTGTACGCGGCGCTTAGCGAAATACAGCGCAGCGAAATTAACCTTGTTACGGTGGAAAACCCGGTGGAAATGCTGGTGCCGGGTATCACGCAGGTGAATATCAATCCCGCGCAGGGGCTTACGTTTCCCGCTGTTTTGCGCAGCGTGCTGCGCCAAGGCCCCGACGTGGTGATGATTGGCGAAATCCGCGATCGCGAAACCGCCGAAATTGCCACCAGCATGTCTATCACAGGGCATTTGGTGTTTTCTACACTGCACACATATGACGCGCCAAGCGCCGTTGTGCGTTTAATGGATATGGGCATTCAGCCGTTTATGGTGGCCTCAAGCGTTGTGGGCGTTATCAGCCAGCGCCTTGTGCGCAAGCTGTGCCCGCAGTGCAAAAAGGCGTATATCGCGTCTGCCACGCAAAAACAGCTTTTGCATGCCGAGGGCGAAAAGCCACTTACGTTATATCGGCATGTGGGCTGCCCGCATTGCACAGGCACAGGCTTTACAGGCCGCACGGTGCTTGCAGAGGTGATGCCCATCACGCCGCTTTTGCGCGCGTCCATCAACGCGTCGGAATCGTCGGACCGCCTGCGCGAGCTTGCGTGCAGCGAGGGCATGTATTCCATTGCAAACGACGCACGCGCGTTGGTGCTGGCGGGCGAAACCAGCTTTGAAGAAGCGGCGCAGCTGGTGGACTTTGCCGAAGAATAACGCAGGATTGGAGGGAATGCTTTGAAATACACCTATTTTGCCGTGCAGGAAAACGGCAAACGTACAAAAGGCGAAATCAGCGCCGAAAATGAAGCAAGCGCGCTGCAAAAGCTGCGAGAATTAAAGCTCGTGCCCACAGAGCTTTCGCAAGCCAAAATCAATCTTGGGGCGGACGGCAGCGAGGCCAAAAGCATTTTCACGGCCGAGCTGTTTGAAAAGGATATCCACAAGCAAAAGTTTCCGCGCAAAAAGATGATTATGGTGTTTAATCAGCTTTCCATTATGCTCAAAGCGGGCGTTACCTTAAGCATGGCCATCGAAGTGATGATGGAAAACGAAAAAAACGCGCGGCTTCGCCATTTATTTCGCGAATTGCATGTTGATATGATGAACGGTGTGGCGCTGTCGGCATCGATGGAGAAATTTGCTGCGTTTGATTGCGTAGCGGTAAATATCGTGCGCGCAGGTGAGGCCGACGGGCGGCTGGAGCGCAGCTTTGCACAAATTGCGCGCAACATCGAAAAGCAAAATACGCTGATTGGCAAGGTGCAAAGCGCGGCCATTTATCCATGCATCTTGCTGGTGCTGGTGATTATCGTGCTGATTATTATTAATATTGTTGTAATGCCCACCTTTGTGGAGATGTTTGCCAGCATGGGGCAGGATTTGCCTGCGTTTACCACATCGGTGCTAAATATATCAAAGTTTTTCAGCCGTTTTTGGTATTTGATTTTTGTGGCCGTTTTTGGCCTCGTTGCCTTGTATATTGCGCTGCGCCGCACCAGCTTGCGCTTTGCCATTTTGGTGGATCGCGCGGTTTTGCATATTCCTGTAGCGGGGGCGCTGGTGCTGCATTCGCAAACGGCGCGCTTTGCACGCATTTTATCTACATTATTAGAGGCAGGGCAGGACTTTTTGTCCGCGCTGGGCATTGCGCAATCGGTTTTGTCCAATCAATTTATGATTGCGGGCCTTACGCAGATTTCAGAAGAGGTGCGCATGGGCAATCCAATCAGCACCGCGATGGCAAAACACAAATTTTTTGCGCCGGTGTTTATCAGCATGGTGCGCGCGGGCGAGGAAAGCGGCAATTTGTCGGAAACGCTTTCTAAGATGGCCGATATGTATGAAACACAAACGGATGAAAGCGCAAAGCGCGTTACCACAATGATGGAGCCGCTGATGACCGTGGTGATAGCCGTTGTGGTAGGCGCGGTGGTCATTGCGATTGCCATGCCCATGTTTGGCATGTTTAATCTGGTGGGCAACGTATAAAAAAGCGAAAAGCAGCACAAATAAAGGCGGTGAAGCGCATGAATCGAAATACAAAACGCTGCAAAAATAAACGTGGCACCACTTTGGTGGAGGTTATTTGTGCGCTTGCCATTATCGGGCTGGCGCTTGTGTTTGGGCTGCAAATTTTTGCACTTGCGGCCACGGGGTATATGCGTGGCGCGCATATGGCGCGAAACGCAGAAAGCGTGTGCACCTATTTTGAAAGCGGCACGCAAGACGCAAATGTGCAAACGGTGCTGGCACCGCAGCGTGTGGTGCTGCATTTTGGCGGCACGTCGGTGGATTTTGGCGAGCAAAATGTTGTGCAGGCCACGGCGCAAACGCCCGATGACAAGGTGGCAAACGCGCCTGTCAGCATGCGGATTTTGCATGAAAGCATCGGAAAATAGCACACAATCGCCAGCCGAAAAAAGGGGGATGCACGTTGAAGATAAAAAGCAAAAAGGGCATATCCCTTGTGGAATTGATTTGCGTGATTGCCATTATGGGCTTTCTTTTAACGCTGCTTGGCAGCCTTTTTGTAAGCCTTAGCGCGCAATATGTGCGCGTGATGGATAAAAACCATGCCAAAACCGCCACGGTGCTGCTTTTAGAAACGATGGAGCCGCGTGTGCGCTTGGCAAAAGAGGCTACGGTGGCCGACGCGCGTTCACAAAGCGCAGGCGCAATCAGCTGGTATGCTACGCCGCAAGGCGTGGTGGAATATACAAACAATGTTGAAACGCCTTTGCTGCCCGATGCGGAATATAAGGGCTTGCAGTGCAATGTGCGTTTTGCGCCGCAGGGCACACGCGCTGTTACGATTACCGTGGAATTTACAAAAAAAGGCGAGCCGGTTTATACTGAAAGCCGCACGGTGCTGCTGCTGAACACGCTGCCCACAAAAGCGCCAGGTGCCGGCACCGTGACGGGGCAGGCCAGTGGCGCGTATTTCGTATTTGTAAAATAGGCGCAGTTTACCGCATAGGAAAGGAGGAAAGCCGATGCAACCCAACGTGCAAACAACGGGCAAAACCCGTGCGGCAAACGCAAAATGCGCTTTTTCGCTGCGCCGTCGCGGCGGCAGCATTTTAGTGCCCGCGCTGTTTTTGCTGATTTTGTTTATCGCGCTTGGCGGCGCGATGCTGGGCATCAGCCAGATGGGGCTGGGCATTGGCAAAACCTCTATTGCCGCGCGGCAAGCGTATTACACGGCAAAATCGGGCCTAGATATGGTGGTAAACGCGCTTACGGGCGATTTTACCATTAACGCCTCTGTGCCAGAGCCGTTTAAAAGCCTAAACAACCTGATTGAGCCGCTGGCAAAGGGCGCTTCGGTTAGTGGCACGGGCAATGTGGCGGGGGATGTAAAGCTGACCATTGCTTGCACCGATAAAACCCAAGACGCAAAAGGCACAGTGCTGCAAACAATTTTCATTTCTTCCACAGCGGAAAACGGCCCCGCCAGCCGCACGGTAAGCCGCACCATGACGCTGGAGCGCAAAAAAGCCGGCAAGCTGGAAAACGGCATTATCGGCGCGGGGCAAGGCAATGGCTTTGAAGCCAATTATAATATCCGCGGCCTTGATACAGGCAATAATCGGCATAATGCCGTTATCAACGGGGGCTTGCGCATCGAAAACGCACAAAATTTTGCGATGCACAATGTAACCGTAGAGGGCGATTTGTACATTATGGCCACAGGCCAAATTGATTTAAATGACGTGGTGGTAACAGGCACTGTGTTTTTAGAAAGCAAAAGCGGGCGCATTGTGCTGGAAAACTGCAAAGCCGAGGGCGATTGCGTTTTTTCGGCGCCCAGCGCGTGGGGCAGGCTGGTGTTTAACCGATACTTCATTACAGATGGGGATGTGTATATCAAAACACCGGCCAACAGCATCTGGATTCCGAATGGTAACCGCGACGCGGTGGTGGCACAGAACTTTTATTTAGCGCCGCCCAGCGGGTTTTCGGGCGGCAACGCAAATTCGGTTAGCGGCAGCATCATCACGGGCACCTTGGGCGCGGCGGCTTATGATGCAAAATATCAGCAGGTCAATAAAGACAATACCGAAATCCGCATTACAATGCCAGACACATTTACCCAGGAGGAAGAGATTACCCCCTATAACCTTGCAAAATTTTACCGCGATTACCCCGTGCTGGATACGGGCGATGGCGGCACATTGGATTTTAAACTCAGCGATGTTACCTTGCCGCTTATGACAGAAATACGTGTGGCGGGCACCGGCACGGTCAATTTTTATTCCGATATCGGTGGCATTTTTAATCCTGCATTTCGTGTAATCCGCGAGGACGGCGCGCCCACGGTTGTAAATTTTGTATCGCCCGACACAAATAATTATTATCTGCTGGCCGAAATGCTACATCCACTGGAGGCGAATATCTTTGTGCCGCATGGCGGCGTTTTTGCTACCAACGCGCCCATTACGGGGATAACCGTGGCGGCAGATTATCAACTGTTTGTGGATAAAAACGAAGATATTATCATTTGGTCGTCTGCGCCGTGGGCCAATAGCGGCAGCCTGTCGATAGGCAATGTGGAAACGGTGAAGGGCGTAGCGGGCGCGTATCAATAAATTAAATGGAATATACTCTTTGGATTAAACATAAAGTTTATTCCAAAGGGTATATTTAAAATCGTATTACGCGAGGTTAAGATGCTTTGTAAGCATATGGCGTGAGATGAAAAACAGCACAATGCCATACAGCAGGAAAACCATGCTTGCACCACCGAATAAAAGCAAAATCAGCGAGGTTTCCGGCAGGGCCAGTAAGGCGGGCATCAGGCCCGTCAGCGCGGCAATCGCCCCCGTGCCGAGCATGAGGATAAACAGGAGCACCGATGAAATAGTGGAGATGGCCACAAAGGCAATCACCGAGCCGGCAAGCCGATTTTGCACGATGGACGGGCCGATGCAAACGGCCGTGTAAAAGACAAGGCATTTCATAAAGGCACCCGCTAAAAGGCATATGCCAAACATGGGCAGCACCAGCCAAACAGCCGCAGGCAGCGGGGGAAAGCTGAACGCGCCCCACGCAAGGAAGACGAAGCATCCAAACAGCAGCACAGCGCTTGCCAGCACGGCGCCCACACCTATAAGTAACTTTGACAGCAAAAGCTGCGTTGGCGTGACGGGCAGCGTGAACAGTAAATACCCTTCATCGCCCAAAAGATTTTTATAAAAACGCAGCACCACAATCAGCACCGTGGTGAACATCAGCGCAACAAGGCCCAGAATGGTACCCGCAAACAAAAGCCCTGACGGAATGGCCACCCATAAATTACTGCTGCCAAACCAGCCAAACAGCAAAGTAAGCTTGCATAGCCCCGTTAGCACCAGCGCCGCGCCGTAAAGCGGCAGTAAAAGGCGAAAAACGGATTTTGCCTCATGTTTAAAAAGCTTTATAAGCATTTGAACACCTCCCGAAATACTTCATCCACAGATTTGCCGTGTTCCTCGCGAATGGCATCGACGCTGCTTTGCAAAGTTACGCGGCCTTGATGAATAAATACCGCATCATCCAGCACCTTTTCGATGTCTGCAATTAAATGTGTGGAAAATAGCACCGTGGCATTTTCGCTGTAATTGCGCAGGATGGTGTCTAAAATATAATCCCGCGCGGCAGGGTCCACCCCGCCGATGGGCTCATCCAGCAAATACAGCTGTGCAGCGCGGCTCATCACCAGCACCAGCTGCATTTTTTCGCGCGTGCCCTTGCTCATTTGCGAAAGGCGTGTGTGTTCGCTGATATGCAGGCTGCGCAGCATGTCGAGTGCTTTGGCTTTGTCAAAATCTTCGTAAAAATCTGCAAAAAAGGCCAGTGCATCCGCTGTGCGAATCTCGGTAGGCAGATAGCTGCGCTCGGGCAGATAGGACACAAGCTTTTTGCTTTCCACCCCGGGTGCCATGCCGTTGATTAGCACACTGCCCGCGCTTGGCGTTAAAAGCCCCGCCGCCAGCTTAATCAGCGTGGTTTTGCCCGAGCCATTCGGGCCTAATAGCCCCACAATGCGCCCCTTTTCAAGCGTTAAATCCACGCTATCAAGCGCCGCAAGGCCGCCGTAGCGCTTGGTAAGGGCTTTACATTCTAAAATATGCATGTTGTTTCTTCCTCCTCGTTACAGGCTTTTTCCAATAAAGCGCCGATATCCGCCTTTGTATAGCCCAGGCGGCGCATTTGTAATAAAAATGTGCGCAGCTCGCTTTGTGCCAGGCTCTCCCGTACATTCTGTATCATGGACGCATCCTCCGTAATGCTTCTGCCTGCGGTGCGCTGGGTGGTGATAAGGCCTTTTGCCTCCAGCTCCGCAAGCGCTTTTTGCATGGTGTTGGGGTTTACTGCCGCATCCTGCGCCAGTTCCCGCACGCTGGGGATACGCTCGCCCGCGCGATACTCTCCCGATACAATGCGCAAGGCTAGCTGCTCCATCAATTGCAGGTAAATCGGCCTGTCTGCCGATAAATTCCATGCCATGTGCGCCCCTCCTCTCTTAGTGTATTATTGTATTAAGCGCTTAATACAATAATACACCTGTTTGGTAAAATGTCAAGCGCTTTACAAATATTTTTTACAAAAACTTTAAACGTGTCGTGGCCTGTAGTTTTATGGAATCCGTGTTACTATTTTACTGTAACGTTTTACTGTTTTTATAAAGGGGCATGTGGCTTTGCCGCTGCCACAGAGTAAAATGCGCCTGCAAACGGCGAAAGGTAATTCAAAATGTTGAGGAGGCTACAGAATGCTCAAGGGTTTTACAAAAGAAGAAAAAAGCTGGATGATGTATGACTGGGCAAACAGTGCACATTCGGTGATTATCGTGACCCTACTGCCAATTTTTTACTCCTCGGTGGCAAGCGTCACCGCCAATGCCACTTCTGCCATGCAGATTTGGGGCTACACCACCAGCACAGCAATGCTGATTATAGCGGTGCTTTCGCCTTTATTGGGGGCGCTGGGCGATTTTGCGGGTTTTCGCAAAAAGCTGTTTATCGCGTTTATGATTATGGGGGTTTTGGCCTGTGTGGGCCTTGCGTTTACCCCGCTAACGGGCTTTGACACAGCTGCCGCCATTGCCGAAAAGGTGGGCCCCGCCATTTTAATTTTGTATGTAATCAGCCAGCTTGGTTATTCGTATGCAAATTTGTATTATGACAGCTTTTTGCCCGACGTTACCACCGAGGAACGCATGGACAGGGTGTCTACATTAGGCTATGGGCTTGGCTATATCGGCGGCTCCACGGTGCCGCTATTGCTGTTTTTATTATTAAATCTTGCGGGCGTACCCATGCTGTATTGCCTAAGCTTTGCGTTTGGGTTTACGGCCATTTGGTGGTTTGTATTTAGCTGGCCGCTGATTCGCAATGTGCATCAAAAAAGCAGCGTGCCTGTGCAAAAGGGCGCGCTGTGGGCCGCTATCAAAGGGCTTTCAGGCACGGTGCGGGATATCTTTGCGCACAAATCCATTTTTGTGTTTTTGATTGCGTATTTCTTTTACATAGACGGCGTGGGCACCATTATCCACATGAGCACCATTTATGGCGACACGCTGGGCCTAAACCAAACGTCCATGATGCTTGCCATGCTTTTGGTGCAGCTTTTGGGGCTGCCGTTCTGCCTTGTATACATTAAGCTTGCGGCAAAATTTGGCGCGCGCGCGATGGTGGGCGTGGGCATTTGTGTGTATATGTTCACCTGCGTGTTCGGCTTTTTTGTGCGCTCGGAATGGCAGTTTTGGCTTTTGGCAGTGATGGTGTCTACCAGCCAGGGCGGCATTCAGGCGCTTTCGCGCAGCATGTTTGGCAAGATGATTCCCGATAAAAACCGCGCGGGCGAATATTTTGGCTTTTATGATATTTTTGGCAAGTTTTCCACCATTATGGGGCCGCTGGTATGCGCGTGGGCAATGGGTATTGCCACGGATAAAATTATCAAGGCCGAAAACATTGCCGCAAACGCCTCGGCCGAGGTGTTTGCAGAAATTGCCGCACGCAGCGCGCCCTGGGGCGTTTTAAGCATTTTGCTCATTTTCTTTGTGGGCGCAGGGCTGTACTTTTTTGTGCTGCCGCACTATTTGAAAAAAGAACATATCCACAAGCTATAAACCTCGCAAAACAATTTGCGCTTTGCGCGGGTGAAGCCTTTGCAATATTGCGGGGGTTTGCACGGTAAAGCGCGCACAAGGAGAGAACCGAAACATGCCCGAAGCCTACACCCATATCCGCACAGCGCGCGCAGCCGCCGCAGCCACAGGTGTGCTTGTGCCGTCAAAAGCGGCATTTGAAATGGGCGCAAACGGCCCTGACCCGCTGTTTGCCTATCGCCCACTAACCAAAATTACCGAGCAGCCCATAAAGGAGCTTGGCTCGCGCATGCACAAAGAGCATTGCGGCGCGTTTTTAACGGCTTTGGTTATGCACGCAAAAACAGATGCACAAAAAAGCTATGCGATGGGGTTTTTATCGCATAATGCGCTGGACGCGCTGATGCATCCGTATATTGCGTTTTTAACGCAGAAAGGCCAGTGCTATCAACGCGCCCACGGACACGGCTTTTTTGAAACCGCGCTAGATTCCCAATTGTATAAAAAAGACTATAATACACGCTCTGTAGAAATGAAAGACAGTGCGCCGATTTTTATTACCGCGGAGCTTGCAGAAGTGTGCGAGCTAATGCAGCGCTGCATCCGCGAGGTGTTTGCGCAGGAGGTCAGCGTGGAAGCGCTGGCAGATTCGTATCATTCGTTTCACGCGCTGCACCGCTTTTTTGCAGGGCGCACACGGCTAAGGCGGGCCGTAGGCGCGCTGGCCGAGGTGCTGGTGTTTTCGCCGGGGCTTGTGCGCTCGCACATGACGCCCGCCATTATGGAAAAGCATTTGCCGCGCGCATGGACGAATCCCTATACAGGCGAAACCTTTGAAAACGAGGTTACGGATTTATTGCAGCCTGCCACAGAAATTAGCGGCGCGTTTTTAAAAAGCGCCGAGGCCTATTGGCAAGGGCGCATCAGCGCCGTAAAGCTGGCGCGCATTATTGGCGACCACAGCTACGACACAGGCCTTGCCAGCGAAGAGGCCGAAGCCTACGAGGTGGACGAGGCACAATAAGCAAAGCCGCGCAATTAATCCGCGCCCACAATTAATAATGTATATAATAAAGCCCTCTGGCAATTGCCAGAGGGCTTTATGTTTGTAAACAGTTTTAAAAGAAACGGCGTGGCGGCAGATGCTTAATAAGCACACGAAAGCGCAATGCAAAACAGCCCCACGTAATACGTGGCAAGGTTTAAAAACCGCAAAATCTTGCGCGGACGCAAGTAAAAATACAGCAATAAAATTACACCGTCTGATAAAAGAAACAGCGCACTGCCAATCATTAAAAGCAAGCTTTTTTGCGGCGAGGCAATGGCAAAAGCCGCAGAAAAGCCGCGCGCACACATTAGCCCCACAAAAAGCGAGTAAGCCATCACAGGCAGCTTCATGCGGTGCAGCTTAAAATGCTGCGAGCGCGCGCAAAACCCAGTAACCACCAGCAAAATGGCAGGCAAAACAAGGTCGTACCAATGAAACGGCGAAAGCGCGGAAAACACCACGCAAAAGCCGATATGCGCCAGCATAAACGCGATAACCCCGCGCAAAAAATAGCGGCTAAACAGCTTGCCCTTGTTGTTGGCAAGGCCCAAAAGCACATCGCCTGCAAGGCATAAAACAAGGCAGGGCAAAAGCCCGTAAAAATAGGCCGAATGCTGCTTGCCGCCCTCCCAATAGGCGGCAAAGGCAAGCGCGATAAAGGCAAGGCTGGTCACAGATTTTGCCGCAGTGTAGTACTGAAAACAGCGTTTTGAATAAGCCGTAAAAATCAGCACTGCAAAGGCAATGGCGTAAAAAGCGCTGATGGCAATGCGCATAGCGTCCTCCGATAGAATTACATACTTTGTGGCACAGTAATTTTCAGCATGCCCAGCACATTGGCAATGACATTTTTGGTGGCGGTGCAAAGGGCAAGGCGCGCTGTGCAAAGCGCGGGCTCGGCGTCTTTTACGCGGCAGGCGTTATAAAATTTGTGGTATTGCGTAGCAAGGTCAATGGCATAGCGCGTAACGCGCGCGGGGTCGTAATTTTTGGCCGCTGCAATAATTTCATCGGGGAAATTGGCGATAAAGCGAATCAGCTCGCGCTCGCTGGGCTGCGTTAGCAGCGCGTAATCACAGGGCTTGTCGGCACTGAAGGTGATGCCCTCGGCCGCTAAGTTTTTAATGATGCTGCAAATGCGCGCGTGCGCATACTGCACATAATACACGGGGTTGGCGCTGTCCTCGGCAACGGCGAGGCCAAGATCAAATTCCATTTGGCTGCCCGGCTCGCGCAGATTGAAGAAAAAGCGCGCCGAATCAATGGGCACTTCCTCTAAAAGGTCGGTTAAAGTGATGGCTTTGCCTGTGCGTTTGCTCATGCGCACGGGCTCGCCGTCGCGCACAAGGCGCACCAATTGCATCAGCACCACGTCCAGCTTCGAGCCGTCAAGGCCAATCGCGTCCATCGCGCCTTTCATGCGTGCTACATGGCCGTGATGGTCTGCGCCCCAAACGTCGATGGCCTTGTCAAATCCGCGCTCGGCAAATTTGTTGTAATGATAGGCGATATCGGCGGCAAAATAGGTGGGGATGCCGTTGGCACGCACCAATACTTCGTCTTTGTCTGCGCCATATTCGCTGGCTTTGTACCAAATGGCACCCTCGTTTTCATAGGTTGCGCCGCGCGCGGCCAGCTTGTCTAAAATCTTTTGCACAGCGCCGCTTTCGTGCAGCGTGGTTTCGCTGAACCATACGTCGTAGGCAATGCGATATTTGGCAAGGTCGTCTTTCAGCCCTTGCACATTTTTGGGCAAAGCAAAGGCAACCAGCGCATCGCAAAGCGCTTCGTGCGTTTCGCTTAGATAGGCATCGCCGTGCACATCGGCAAAAGCCGCGGCCAGCGTTTTAATGTCCTCGCCCTGATAGCCGTCCTCTGGGAAGGGCACGGCATCTTCGCCTTTAAAGTGCTGCAAATAGCGCGCGGCAAGGCTTTTGCCAAACTTTACAATTTGGTTGCCCGCATCGTTAATTAAAAATTCGCGCGTGACGGAATAGCCGGCCCAGTCCATCGCTGCGGCAAGGCAATCGCCCAAAGCGCCGCCGCGTGCGTTGCCCAAATGCATGGGGCCCGTGGGGTTGGCCGAAACAAACTCCACATTCACTTTTGTGCCCGCGCCAAAATCGGTGCGGCCGTAATCGTCGCCGGCAGCCAGCACGCCGCATACCACATCGGCAAACCACGTGTCGGCCAAAAAGAAATTGATAAAGCCCGGCCCTGCAATTTCGCAGCGCGCAAAGCTTGTCCCCGCAAGGTTCATCGCGGCAGTAACGCTGGTGGCAATGGCGCGCGGGGCAGCACCAAAGGATTTTGCCGCGGCCATTGCAAAATTGCTGGCAATGTCGCCGTTTTTATTGTCGGCGGGAATTTCCACCACAAAGCTTGGCAATGTTTTGTCGGGGAAAGCCGCTATGGCAGCAGCGGTTAAAAGCGCTTCGGCCTCTTGCATAACAGCGGCCTTTGGGTTGAAATGTACAATTTTGTTCATGGTGATCTCATTCCTCACATATAATGTATCGCAAATGGCACGCGCGTGCCATTTGCTTTGGGACAAAACCTGAAAGGTTTTTTCCCAATCCTTTTTCCCGTTAAGGAATTTGAATCATTTGTGTGTTCACAGCAAACGATTCAAATAAATCGGCAATTTTCTAGCTGCCTGCGGCAGCAAACTGTTAATTTGTAGGCTTCACGGTGATATTTACTTCATTGCGGCTGATCGACGTAGTGTCGGAATCCAGCATATAGCTAAATCGCAACGCGCCGCCCTCGGCAGATAGGTGGCTGTCGATTTCGTCTGCCGACACGCCCAGCGATAAAGCGCCGTGCCCAGTTTCGTAATGGCACACGTGGCGCTTGCCTTTTTCGATAATCAGCTGGCTGGGCGCAGAGCCAAAGCGCAGCATGCTTACGCGCGCGCCGCCGTCGTCCACGCGCACGGTGGTTAGGCAATCTTTATAGCCGGTGGCCTCGGTTTCTTTATAGCTGATAAAAAACGCATTGTTTTTCATAATAAAGCTGCCGCGCGTCATCAATTCAATCGAATCGCGTTCGCCATGCTGCTCCATAGTGCCATTAATGGTAATTAGGCAATTGTCGTCCATGCAAATTTGTTCCTTTCTGGGAAATTGTGCCCATCGCTCTGCCGTGTGCGTGCTGCACAGCAACGCGCAAAAGCGTCAGGTGGCGGGCGCCTCAAAGGCATCAATGTGGATTTGGCGGCATTCGCCGCCCGCATATTCGCCCAAAAAAGCCTCGGCCAATGCCATAAAGCTTTCGGTGGAATCCGATACATAATATTCTGCCTTGCCGTTTTCTGCGCTGGTTAATAAAGCGCGCGCGGCAAGGTCAGCGGCGGCGGCCTTTGCGGCCTCGGCGCCTGCGTCAATCAGCGTAACGCCCTCGCCCATCACCTGCGCGATAACGCCGCGAATCAAGGGATAATGCGTGCAGCCTAAAATCACGGTGTCTACGGCGGCAGCCTTGCAAGCGGCCAAATAATCCTCGGCAATCATGCGCGTAACGGCGCAATCGTCGCTTACATAGCCGTTTTCAACCAGCGGCACAAAAAGCGGGCAAGCCGTAGCCGTAATGGCGGCGCCTTCGCATTGCGCTTGAATAGCCTTTTGATAGCTGCCCGAACGAATGGTGGCAGCGGTGCCCAAAACGCCGATGCGGCCCGTTTTGCTTGCGCACACAGCGGCGCTTGACGCCGCGTCCACCACGCCCAAAAACGGCACGGGCAAAGCCATTTGGTCGGCCTTTGGCAATGTGCTCGACACGGTGCCGCAGGCGGCCATCACATATTTTACATCATGCGAAAGCAAAAAAGCAATGTCCTGCTTTGCGTATTTTATAATGGTGTCGGCCCCGCGCGTGCCGTAGGGCACGCGGCCTGTATCGCCAAAATACACAATATGCTCGTGCGGCAACAGCCGCCGAAGCGCCCGCACCGAAGTAAGCCCGCCGAGGCCCGAATCAAATACGCCGATGGGCCGCTTATCCATGCTGCACCCCATCTTGTTTTGCATCCATGCACGGCGCTGCCTGTGCGCTTGCGGCGCTTTTTTCCAAAGCCAGCACAATCAGTTTATCCAAAATTTCGCCGTAGGAAAGCCCCTCTTCCATCATCAGCTTTGGATACATGCTAATTGAGGTAAAGCCGGGCAAGGTGTTGATTTCGTTTAATAAAATTTTGCCGCTTTCGCGCTCTACAAAAAAGTCAACACGCGCAAGCCCCTCGCAGCAAAGGGTTTTATAGGCAAACACGGCGGCATCGCGCACGGCGCAAAGCGTGTCTTCGGGCAGCTCGGCGGGGTAAACAGTGCGCGAAGTGCCCGCAAGATATTTGTCTTCATAGTCATAAAAGCTTTTGCTGGCGATAATCTCGCCAGGCAAGGTGGAAAACGGCGCAGCATTGCCCATCACGGCACATTCTACCTCGTGCGCATTTACCGCGCGTTCAAACAAAACGCGCGTGTCGTGCTGCATGGCCGTTTGCACAGCCGCTTGCAGCTCGGCGCGATTCGCCGCCTTGGAGATGCCCACGCTAGAGCCTGCATTTGCAGGCTTTACAAACATTGGATAGCCCAGCTTTGCCTCGGCGCGCGCGGCAATCGCCGCAAAATCGGCAAGCTCGCTTTTTAACATATAGTCCCACTCGCAGCGCGCAATGCCCGCCGCGTCCATTGCAAAATTGGCAATAATTTTGTCCATACACAAAGCGCTTGACAGTGTGCCGCAGCCCACATACGGGATGCCCGCCATGTCCAAAAGGCCCTGCAAGGTGCCGTCCTCGCCGCCCTTGCCGTGCAAAACAGGAAACACCACGTCCACGGGCAAACGCTCGCCCTCGGCGCTCATCAGCCCCCGAAAGCCCGACCCAGGCGCAAAATATACATTTTTATTTGTGGAATCGGCTTCCCATGCGCCGCTTTCCAGCGCGTCTAGGCTGCCGGTATAATAAAACCATTTGCCGCCTTTGGTGATGCCCACAGGCAAAACCTCGTATTTTTCCTGCGGGATATGCCGCAGCACCGAATGCGCCGACATCAGCGAAACCGCATGCTCACTGGAAATGCCGCCAAAAAGCACGGCAACACGTATTTTATTCAAATTCATCGCAACCTTTCGCGCCTAAATACTATAGCGTTACTATTTTTATGCCGAAAAACCGTATTATACCACCCAATATTGCTAAAAAATGCTGCGCCCTTTGGCCGCGCACAGCGAGTGCGGGACATAGAGGTAAGTGCTATCGGTTATCATACCATATTTATATAGTAATTTAAAGAGGAAAAAGCGCAATTGCGAGAAACTCCTATAAAAACCACAAAAAACCCTTGACGCATAAGGCCGCCTTGTGCTATGATAGGAATACCTCTTTTGCAGGTCTATTTTTTTGTGCGCATTTTTCGATGCGCCGCCTGCGTGTGAGGGAGGCTAAACAACCGTTTAAATGGAGGTGCCGATAAATGAGAGTAAAAATTACATTGGCCTGCACAGAGTGCAAGCAGCGCAACTACAACACGAAGAAAAACAAGAAGAACAGCCCTGACAGGCTCGAGATGAAAAAGTATTGCCGTTTTTGTAAGAAGCATACCGTTCACCGCGAGACGAAGTAAGAAAGGCGGTAATGACACATGGCAGAGAAAACAGCTAAAGGCGAGAAGAAAAAGGGTTTTTTCACCGGCGTCAAGAACTTCTTCGGCAATATCGTGAAGTATTTCCGTGACACGAAAAGCGAGATGAAAAAGGTCGTATGGCCCACAAAAAAGCAAATCATCAATAACACCATAGTAGTACTTGTGGTTGTTTTGGTGGCCGCTGTGGTGATTTTTGGCCTGGACACGCTGTTCGGCCTCGGGCTGCGCGCACTGCTGAATTTGGCTTAATTGCAGTGAAAAACAGCAAATATGCACACTGTGCAATTTGCGATGCATTTGCAGCTGAAGGCTGCTTGAAACAGCCGATACATTGAATGATGGGGGTGTGCAGGAATGGAACAGGAAAATGACGGCATTGCCCGCTGGTATGTGGTTCACACATATTCCGGCTATGAAAACAAGGTTTCGCAGAACCTCGAAACCATTGTTGAAAACCGACGTTTACAGGACTTGATTTGTGAAATTAGGGTTCCTGTGGAAATTGTGCCCGACATCAAGGACGGCAAGGAGCGCGAGATAGAGCGAAAGCTTTTCCCGGGCTATGTGCTTGTAAAGATGGTTATGACGGACGAAACTTGGTACATCGTGCGCAACACGCGCGGCGTTACAGGCTTTGTTGGTTCTACCACAAAGCCCATTCCCCTTACGGACGATGAAGTGGATAAGCTGGGCGTAGATGTGCGCACAGCGCAGCTGGATTACGCTGTGGGCGATAATGTGCAAGTGGCCAACGGGCCGCTTGAAGGGTTTATCGGCGTGGTGGAAGCAATTGACGAAGCCGCGCAAAAGGTGAAGGTGACAGTGTCTATGTTTGGGCGTGAAACCCCGGCAGAGCTTAGCCTAACCCAAGTAAAGCCGCTATAATATTCTCTTAACAGAGAGTATTGCAGGGCTTACGCATTTTTTGATAGGATTCGCATAATGCGATTCTTATAGAGCAAACAACCTGTTTGTTTGCTCGTGGGAGGACCTCGGCATTCGGCCCTGTGTCCGCAACTTACCACAATTTTTTGGAGGTGCACAAAATGGCGCAAAAGGTAGTGGGCTATATTAAGCTCCAAATTCCCGCCGGTAAAGCTACCCCGGCTCCCCCCGTTGGCCCGGCTCTTGGCCAGCATGGCGTAAACATTATGTCCTTTACAAAGGAATTTAATGAGCGCACACAAAAGGATATCGGTTATCTGATTCCTGTTGTAATTACGGTATATGCAGACCGTTCTTTCAGCTTTATCACCAAAACACCGCCCGCAGCTGTGCTGATTAAAAAAGCAATCGGCATCGAAAGCGGCAGCGGCGTGCCAAACAAAACGAAAGTGGCCAAAATTACACATGCACAGCTTGTGGAAATTGCAACCACCAAGATGCCCGACTTAAACGCAGCCAGCCTCGACACTGCCGTCAGCATGATTGCTGGCACATGCCGCAGCATGGGCGTTACCGTGGAGGGTTAAGAATATGAAAATGGGTAAACATTATGTCGACAGCGCAAAGCTGGTTGACCGCACAAAATTATACGACAGCGCCGAGGGCCTTGCCCTGTGCTGCCAAACTGCAAAAGCCAAGTTTGACGAAACCGTGGAATTGCACGTGCGCCTCGGCGTAGACAGCCGCCATGCGGACCAGCAGGTACGCGGCGCGGTTATCCTGCCGAACGGTACGGGTAAAGACGTGCGTGTTATCGCCATTTGTAAGGGTGATGCCGCAAAGGCTGCACAAGAAGCGGGCGCTATGCTCGTGGGCGATGCTGACCTTGTGGAGAAAATCCAAAACGAAGGCTTCGTTGATTTCGATATCCTCGTCACCACACCCGATATGATGGGTATGGTTGGCCGTTTGGGTAAAGTGCTCGGCCCCCGTGGCCTTATGCCGAACCCGAAGGCTGGTACCGTTACACCCGATGTCGGCCGTGCCGTCACCGAGGCAAAAGCCGGTAAAATCGAGTATCGTTTGGACAAAGCCAACATCATCCATGTGCCTATCGGCAAAGCCTCGTTTGGCGCCGAGAAGCTGGAGCAAAACTTGAAAGCCATTATGGACGCGATTGTGAAGGCGAAGCCGGCTGCTGCAAAGGGCCAGTATATTCGTTCCACCACAGTGGCTGCCACGATGGGCCCTGGCGTTCGTTTAAACGGCGCAAAGTTTGGCGGCTAATTGCTGCTTGACAAAGCACGTTAATGGCGCTACAATAAAAACCGCTTGCAGTACAATGTTTGTATAACAATTGCTTTGTTTACAAGGCTTTTATACACAAATGTGCTTGCGGCGCAAATTTTACGCTGTTTTAAAGACAGCAGGTGCATCCAAATCGTATGCATAAAGAGCTATGTTGGTTTTATACCACGCTCGCCTGCCGAGAAACGCATGAAAGTATTTTGCTTTTTTGCCTCTTTCTCGTCGCAAGCGAGAAAGAGGCTTTTTTTGGATAGTAATATGTTTGAAAAGCGAGGTGAATCAATTTGCCAAGTCAGAAGATTTTAACCGAAAAGCAGGCCTATGTTGCCGAGCTGCATGAAAAAATCATGAACTCGACTGCTGGTGTGCTTGTGGATTACAAGGGTATCAGCGTTGCCGACGACACAAAGCTGCGCAGCGAGCTTCGCGCCGCAGGCGTGGAATATGCCGTTGTGAAAAACACGATGCTGCGTCTTGCCATTAAAGGCACAGATTTAGAGGCTATGTCGAACGTGCTGGAAGGCACAACCGCGATTGCAATTGCAAGCGAGGACGCCATTGCACCCGCACGCATCCTCAACAAATTTGCCGAAGGCTCGAAGGGGAAATTCTCCATCAAAGCCGGTTATATGGAAGGTAAGCCCATGGACGTTACGTCTGTGGTCGAGCTTGCGAAGCTGCCGGGCAGAGAGGGCTTGCTCTCGATGCTGCTTAGCGCCCTTACAGGGAATCTGCGCGGTCTTGCTGTGGCGCTTAACGCCATTGCCGAGAAAAACGAATCCGAGGTTGCGTAATTACGCTTCCTAAACAACAACAAAATTAAAACAAAATTTATGGAGGTATTACCAATGGCTCAGGAAAAAATTGCTTCTTTCGTAGAAGAAATCAAAAAACTTTCCGTTCTTGAATTGAACGAGCTTGTGAAAGCGATCGAAGAGGAGTTTGGCGTTTCCGCTGCTGCTCCCGTTATGATGGCTGGCGCTGCCGCCGCCGCTCCCGCCGCCGAGGAGAAAACCGAGTTCGACGTTATCCTTGCCGAAGTTGGCGACAACAAAATGGGCGTTATCAAAGCCGTTAAAGAAATCACCGGCTTGGGCCTTAAAGAAGCGAAAGACCTTGTTGACAATGCACCGAAGCCCGTCAAAGAGGCCGCTTCTAAGAGCGATGCTGAAGACATCAAGAAGAAGTTGGAAGATGTCGGCGCCAAAATCGAGCTTAAATAATTTTATTTTTGCTTATACTGTATGGGGGGCGGATAGTATCCGCCCCCCATATTGCATATCCACTTCTCATATTGCTTAAAAACGTGCGGGTGGATGTTGTTCGCCCTTACGGTGTGCGGACAAAGGCTGTGCCTGCCTCGCATGAGAAATGCGCAGGTGGATGCTATTTGCGCTATAGTAAAGGGGCTGTGACGAAAGTCACAGCCCCTTTTGTGCATGTATGCTTTATTGCGGCAATGCATCCTGCGTGCAAAACACAAAGTCGCACCCCTCGCGGATTGCACATTCTGCAAAATAGTGGTTTTCCATTGGTATCCATTCATTGATAAAGCGCAAGGCCAGCGCGTCGCCGTTGCGCTTTATGATGCGCGCTTGCTGCGCGGCACTGTCTAGCGTTACAAAAACGCGCAAATCATACGCCTTTTTAAAATAAGGGTGCAAGCTGTAAGAGCCCTCTACGATAACGGGCAGCTGCGGCAAAAGAGGCAGCTGCTGTGGGGCAAACGCCATTGTGCTGCAATCAAATCGGCGATAAGATAGAGGCGTTTGCGCTGGCAGATGCGCCAGCACTTCGTCCCAAAGGCGCTCATAATCGATATTGCCGCCCGCACTTTTAAAGCGCGCCTCGGTGCGCTTTGCAAGGGGCAAAAAAAAGTGATCCGCATGCACAACATTGCATGGATAAATGGCCGCAAGCATTGCTGCCAGCGTGGTTTTTCCTGCGGCGGCGTTGCCGTCAATGCCAATCAGCGGGGCGTTTTTTTGCAAAAGCAGCTGATCAATGGCGATAAATAGCGGCAAAAAGCGGCAAAAACGCGTTTCTATAATGCGATAAGCGGGGGCATAGGCCGCGCGATAGGCCTCGCTGTGGCGCATAAGCGGGCAGCCCGCCGATAAATCCTGCGTTGAAAACGTGCGCAGCGCGGCAGCATCGGTTGCAAGCGCGCCGCTTTCGGCAAGGCGCATGGCCTCGTGAATATGCTCGGCTAGTGCCTGCTGCGCGGGCGGCGCGCTTTTGCTGCTTACAATAAACAGGCGAAACAGCGTGGAGGCCGACAGCCCCGCCGCGCGCGCAGCGCCAAGATGCACGCGCGCATATTCGTTTGAAATTGGCTCGTACAATACGCCATTGTCGCTCGCAAGCTGCCATTCCCGCAGCAGCGCTTCTCGCGCCAATAGCGGGTCGTCAATTAAATGGCCGCCCCCGCGCACCGCTTGAAAGGCCAGCTTTGCAATGTCACACGGCTGTAAAAGCGGGCGCTGCCTCGCCTCGTGCAGCAAAGCCTCTTTAAAGGTCATTAGGCCAAATCCTCCGGCAATGCTTTGGTGCGTTTTAGCCCCATAACCACCAGCGGAATTACAATAAGCTGCAAGGCAATGGCGGGTATTGCGTTGATAAACGCGCCAGATAAAAATATACTAAATGTAAAAGCATTGCCTGTAACGCCTGAAAGTATAAACATAACCACACCCCAAACCACGCGACCGCACAGCATGGCCAAAAGCAAAGAAGCATAAATGTTCACGGTTTTGCGCGGCAGCTTTTGATAGAAAAACCCTGCAAAAAAGCCGTAAGCAGCAAGCTCTGCCGACATGGCAAGCGCCGTAATCAGCGGGGGCATGCCCACAAGCAGATACCGCAAAAGCGGCGACACAAAGCCCACCAAAAGCGCCACAGGCCCACCGCAAACATAGCCCGCAAGTAAAACCGGCAGGTGCATGGGCGCAAGCATCGCGCCAAGCGGGCCCAAATTACCCGTAAGATAGGGCAGCAAATAGGCAAGCGCGATAAATAGGCCGCCCAAAATCATTTTTTTTGTAGAAAACACTTTATTCATCCTGTAATAACCCCTTCAAAATTAACTTTTAGTAATACTGTTTGTATATGATACGCTACCAGCTGCCGCCGCCACCGCCGCCAAAGCCGCCGCCTGAAAACCCGCCGCCACCGCCGCCAAACGAGGTGCCGCCGTGCCCGCCAGACTGCATTTGCTCGGTGCTAACGCGCTGTATCATGTCGGTATAGCTGCGGTCCAGCGCGCGCGTAATCCAATACAAATTCCACAGCGAAAGATGGCTGCCTGTATAATAGCTTGGCGGTGCAATAGAAAGGCTTTCAAACTGCTTCATCCAAACATCAGACAAATCAAACACATAAGCATACGGCAAAATGCTGTAAAAATAAGACGGATTTTCTTGGCAAAGCAGGGTGATGCGTGAAAGCTCTGCCTTTTGGATAAAGCTTTTCAGCCCCATCAGCTTGCCCGCTATTTCGGTGTAATACGCAGTGGGCTTTGCCGTGCGCGAGATACTAAGCGCGCCCAATAGGGCCGCGGCATACGCCGCAATCAGCACCCAAAACGGCATTAAATAGGTAAGCGCTGCAAAAAACGCAGCCAGCACCGCAAGGCCAAAGCCCACAGAAGCAAGCACGCCTGCGCCCACAAGATAGGCCGCGCGCTTGCCCATTGAAGCAAAGTTCCAATTGCGTTTCGCAATAAAAGCAACAAGCCCCGCAAAGCCGATGCAAAGCATGCTGCACACGCCCGCCACTATGCTGCCGGGTGCCAGCGCGGCGGTGCACAAGAGCACGCATACAAAGTATAAAACCCCAAAGGCAAACGGCGCTGCCGCCGCGCACGCTGTGGCCCCGCTGCTAGAAAGCTTGCGCGCGCCGGTAAACTCCATTGCAAGCTCGCTTTTGGCGGCTTGCAAGGCTTGATACACCGCGCTGCCGCAGCTTGATAAATCGCAGGTTTCGCCCTTTTCAAACAGCGCATTATAAAACGTAAGCATATAGTGCGGCGCGTTTGGCGCAAGGGGCTTTGCACGCGTGAGGGTGAGGGCGTTTTCTTCGCCCGCAATCGTTAGATGCCCCTTATCGGCAAGATAAATAATTAAGGATAAAATATCCTTATCATTCGCGACGCCGTCTACAATAAAGCCCACTTCGGCGCTTGTGACATCGCTGGGCGGATAAAATTCCACCGTTTGTACAGGGCGGCGCGTTTGCACGCTGACGGAATACAGGATAGCGCCAAGCGCCAATAGTACAAGAACACCCAAAGCGGCCCAGCCCAGCGCCACAGGATAGGTGCGCTCGCCGCTGAAATACCCCTCGGGCAGCCGCGCATGCACGGTGATGCCCTCGCCAAGCCCCAGCGGCGCGGTGCTTTCGCCGCGCACACCGTCGGGCCCAATTGCGGTAATATTTAGCGTAGGATTGTCGGTGGATGTCGCGCCGTAAGTGCCGGAATAAACCGTGGGCACAATGCCCTCGGGCAAGGGCTTATCAAACGACAGCGAAAAGCTGCAATGCATAAACGGCGCTGTAAAATCGGTGCCAAACAGCGTGTAAAACAGCTCGTCATATTCCGGCACGCGGTCGTCACCAATATCGACTGTGAAGGAAATTTGATATTCCACCACACCGGTTTGCACAATATCTTCGCTGCCGATGGCGGCAACAAAAAAGCCGTTTTCCCGTTCGGTGCTGTAGTCAAAGCCCGGCACCGAAAAATTGCGGATTTTGGATTTATAGGGCATGCGCACCGTGCCGTCTGCCGTTTCTTTTTCGATGTAAACGGTTTCGGGGATGGCGCGATAGATGCCGTGCCGCGGCTCGTTAAAGCGCACGGTGATGGTTTCGGTTTGCGTTACGGTATTGTTTTCGTGCACCGTGGCGTTTACCGCATAGTCCAAAATATCAAAGCCATAGTCGCGCTCGGCGGCAAAGGCGGCGGGCGCAGCCAAAAGCAAAGCCGACGCTAGCGCCAAAAGGGCAAACAGTTTCTTCACGCTAGAACTCCACCTTTACATTTTGGCGTTCGGCGGCATCGTCCACCGCAAACATGCTTTTTGCCGAGAAATGCGCAAGCGAAGCAATAATGCTGGAGGGAATCATCATGCACAAATTGTTGTATTCTTTCACCACGGCATTATAGAATTTGCGCGCGTTAGCAATGTCTTCTTCAATGCGCTTAAGCTGGCCTTGCAAATCCATAAAATTGGTGTTGGCCTTTAAATCGGGATATGCCTCAGACAGCGCAAACAGCTGGCGCAGCGCGCCCGACAGCACATTCTCGCTTTCGGCGCGTGCCTCAAGCGAGGCGGCATCGGCAGTGGCATTGCGCGCAGCAATCACCTTTTCCAGTGTTTCGCTTTCGTGCTTTGCGTAGCCTTTCACGGTTTCCACAAGATTTGGCACAAGGTCAAACCGCTTTTTCAAATACACATCCATTGTGGAAAAGCCCTCTTCGCAATCATTGCGGCGGCGCACAAGCTTGTTATAAACCGAAATGGCCCACAAAACCACCAAAACCACAACAACCAATAAAACTATTAACCAAACGGGCATAATAAAATACCACCTTTCCTATTACAATGGTTATAAAAAACCATTGCCTTTTGATATATAATAAGGTATATTTATAAAGATTACAATAGCGCGCGGTAAAAACTTGCACTTACAAATCAGCGCAGATATGTGCGCAGTGCAAGAGGCAAAGCCATGCCGCAGGCCATTTAAACGCAGGTTTCAGGCGAAATGGCAGCAAAATGGTAGCAGGGCAAAGCGCCTTGCCGCTTTTGAAACAGTATACTGTATAATGGAGGAAAATAGATGTTGGCAATTTTTAAAAAGTATTTTTGGGTGTTTTTTGTATCCATGGTGCCCATTATCGAGCTGCGCGGTGCCATACCAATTGGGGTGGGCATGGGGCTGCCGCTGATACCCACGTATATTATCGCGGTAATCGGCAATATGCTGCCGGTGCCGATTATCATTTTGTTCAGCAAGGCCGTATTAATTTGGTGCACCAAGCTGCCGTATGTGGGCAAGTTTTTTCAATGGATTTACGAAAAGGGCATGAAAGCCGGCGATAAAATGCAGGAAAAGGCTGGTAAAGGGCTTTACTGGGCGCTGTTTTTGTTTGTGGCCATTCCGCTGCCGGGCACCGGCGCGTGGACGGGCAGCCTTGCCGCCACACTTTTAGACATGAAGTTTTGGCCAAGCGTCATTGCCGTGATGGCGGGCGTGATGACGGCGGGCGTGATTATGGGCGCGGCCTCCGCGGGGCTGTTTGGGGCGCTGGGCATGGTGTTTGCATAAGACACATAAGGGCATTTGCGCATTTTTGCAAAGATGCGGCTTTGGAAAAAGCAAGGGGGCTGTATCATAACGATGCAGCTTCCTTTTATTTTTTTTGCAAAACTTGAAGAAAACGCAACGCGTGCGTCGTATTAGTATCTGTACAGAGAGGTGGTGGCCCGGGCGGGATGTGCAAAAACAGGATATCGACATGCTTGTGGAACAATATGAACGCTTAGTGTACACCATCTGCTATCAGTTCACAAAGGACCACGCGCTTGCCGAGGATTTAACGCAGGAAACCTTTCTTTCCGCGTTCAGCCATATCAATTCCTGCCCCGAGGGCGCACAAAAGCCGTGGCTGGCACGCATTGCAACCAACAAGGCAAAAGACTTTTTAAAAAGCGCGTATAATCGCCGCGTTTACGCCACCGAGGACGAGGCGCTGCACGCAGCACAGAACACCATTACCCTTGCCCCGTCAAGCGAGGACATCACGATAGAAACCGACACAATTAAGCGCATACACGCCGAAATTTACGCGCTAAAAGAGCCGTATCGCATGGTGTCGGAGCTGTTTTTTATCAAGGAGCGCAGCGTAGACGAAATTGCAAGCGTGCTTGAGCGCCCGCCCAAAACGGTACATACGCAGCTGTATAGGGCAAAGCAAATGCTGCGTGAAAAGATAGAAATAGGCGGGCTTGAAACGTAAATTTTTAAACCAAGTTTTCCCGCTTTTTACCATAAACCACAGGCGAAAAGCCAAACCGCCAAAAATCCCCAAGAAAGGAAGGGCAATCAATATCATGGAATTATTTACAGATAGCGGACATTTAACCGATATGGCGCTGCAAGCGGCGATTGCCGAAACACTGGACGAAATGGGACGCCTTGAAGTGGCAGAGCATCTCAGCTTTTGCGATGCGTGCCTTGTGCGCTATACAGATATGCTCACGGATGAAACACTGATAGCGCCTGCTGCGCCGCTCCGTCCCCGCATTGTAACGCGCTGGAAAAAGAAAATTATTGCCTTTGCGCTCTCGCGCTATGGCACTGTAGCCGCCGCCGTGGCAATTGGCATGGCCATGTGGAGCACAGGCATTTTTTCAAATGCAATAGAGATTACGCAGCCCACAAAGCCTACTGGGGCGGCTGCGGGCATTGCCCAGCAGGTCAACGGATTTTTTGGCAATATGGCGGATAATATCAACGGGTTTTTCGGCGCGATAACCTTTGCCGGCGAAAACAGCGGCAATCAGCAAACCACACTGGAAAAAGAAATAGCGCGCGCCGCGCTTCGCCGCCAAAAAGAAGCCGAAAGCTTTGCGGCAAAGCGGCAGGCAGCAGAAAAAGAAGCGGCAGAACGCAAAGCAAAGGAAGATGCGGCCTTTGCCGAGAAAATGGCGGACGAAGATGCAAAAAAATTTGCCGATACCGAAGCCAAAAACGCGGCGCTGGCACGGAATGCGGAAAAGCTGAAACAATTAAAAAACAGCACGGCAGAAAACGGAAAATAAATTGATTTTGGGAGAGAAGATTATGAGAAAAAGCACAGTATTAACCTTTATTTTTGCGTGGTGCCCCGGCGCGGGGCAAATGTATCACGGCTATATGAAGCGCGGGCTTAGCCTTTTGGTGGCGTTTTGCGGGATTATTGCGGTGGCGGGCATGTTAAATTTGGATATTTTTATGCTGGGCATCCCCGTTGTGATTGTATACAGCTTTTTTGACACGTTTAACATTGCGCACCTTACGCCCGAGCAACGCGCCGCACAGCCAGACGCATACCTTTTCCATATAAACAGCTTTTCCAAAGCGGATTTTGCGCCGCTATTACAAAAACGACATAAGCTTTTGGGCGCGGGCGTGATCTTTTTGGGCGCTTACATGCTGTATCGGCAGTTTATTGCGCCGATGCTTTACGAGCTGGTTGCACGCTTTGATTTGTACTGGGTAAATAATATTTTGATGAACATTCCGATGATTATCATTGCCCTTTTGCTCATTGGCTTTGGCGCGTCGCTGATGCGCGGCAAAACGCCGAGCGCCTTTGATGTGGAAAAAGAATTTACGCTGGAGAAAGGAAACGAAAACCATGACCTGTAAACAATTTTTGCGCGCGGGCCTTGTGTGCGGCGCTGTGATTGCGGCTGTTGCACTGTTTTGCGGATGCAGTAAAAAATAATGCATGGCAAACGCGCTTTGCAAAAGCGTATATGCCGGCGCACGGGTTTTGCTGTAAGCGGGCTAAACGCGCAGCATAAGCCATACTTTGTTATGCAATGTCCCAAGAAAGGAAATTGATGAATATGCAAGAAAACACTACGCCAAACGGCGAATGGAATACCGAGCCTGTGCAGGGCACACCCACGCCCCCGCCCGCCGCACCGCAGCCAAAGCCGCGCGTGCGCCGTGTGGGCACACTGACAATGGGCGTGGCGCTGATTATCACGGGCCTTGCCCTTACAGCAGCGCTTGTGGTGCCGCAATTTGATGTATTGCTGATTGTTAAGCTGGCACCGCTTGTTTTGGTGGCGCTGGGTGCCGAAATTTTTATCAGTGCCTGCTTTGTAAAAAGCGATAAAATTAAATACGACGGGCTTTCGATATTTTTATGCTTAATTTTAATTTTTGGCAGCTTTATGGCCTCGCTGGTGCCCACCGTGCTTTTGTATGCGGGCCCGCAAAAAAATGCCGCACAAATCAATGTGGAACGAGAAATCGAGGATATTTTATATGAAAGCCGCGCGCAACTGGTGGACATATACGATGTGCAAATATCGGTGCAATTTAACGAATTGCGCATGTTTACCGGCAAGGAAGGCATGGCCGATTTACAAGGGGCAGACTATGTGTATGCGTACATCACGCTGAACGGCGATTACGCGAGCGACGCGGATTTTGTAAAGGCGGCAAAGCCGGTGTGTGATATTTTGCTAAATAATGTGCCCAATATTCGCAAAATTGAAGTAAATTCCAATGAATTTAACGGCAATGAAAAGCTGTACACACTGATGCTGCGAGGCCGTTTTCATGCAGATTTAAGCGAAGCGGAGCTGCAAGAGCTGACACAAACGCGTGTGTACAACACACAATACGGAGATTATATGGACGAAAACGAATATGCGCAGTGGCAATACCAGCAAACACAGCCGGATCATGTGACATAAAAGCGCAGCTTTGCAGCGGCAAAGCAATTGCAAGTATCGTGATACAATAAAAGCGGACGCGAGGCCAAAGGCCCGCGTCCGCTTTATTAATGATATGATTTGTCTGCTATCCACTAATCGATTATGCGGTTTATTGGATATACACTTACTAATTATGCGGTTTATCGGTTATACACTTTATTGATTGCGCGTTTTAGCTGCTGTATGCTTTACTTAATGTGGATTCCAGCTAGTATGCGCTGGTTGATGATAAAGCGTATCGCTTACGCAGCCTCGGTTTTTCGGCAAATATTGCGCTTTAAAACATGGGCTTTACGTTGCCTGCATACGTGGTTTCGATAAAGGCTTTTACTTCGGGCGATTGCAGCGCTTTAATCAGCGCCACAATTTCGGGCTGGTTTTCGTTGCCTTTTTTCACTGCAATGATATTGGCAAATTCTTTGGCGGCGGCAGACGCAGCGTCTTCGGTGGCAAGCACCTTGTCGGCGGGGATGCCCGCGCCGATGGCGTAATTGCCGTTAATCACGGCCAAATCCACATCGCCAAGCGCGTTCGGAATCTGTGCGGCTTCCAGCTCTTCAATCTTCACGTTTTTGGGGTTTTTGTCGATGTCCAGCACGGTTGAATCAAGGCCCTTGCCGCCCTTTAATGTGATAATGCCGTTTGCTTCCAGCAGCAAAAGCGCGCGTGCGCCGTTGGTGGCGTCGTTCGGGATAGCAATTTGCGCGCCGTTTGCAAGCGCGTCGATGGAGGCGGCTTTGCCCGCGTAAATGCCCAGCGGCTCAAAATGGATGGCGGCGGCCGAGGCAAGGTCGGTTTTGTTTTCTTTGTTAAATTTCAGCAAATACGGCTCGTGCTGAAAATAATTGGCATCTAGGCTCCCATCCTGCAATGCGGTGTTGGGCAGTACATAATCGGTAAATTCCTTAATTTCCAGGGTAATGCCTTCTTTGGCCAAAAGGGGTTTCACCACCTCTAGGATTTGGGCGTGCGGCGCGGGCGAAGCCCCCACCACTAAGGTGCCGGATTTTTTGCCAGAGCAGCCGGCAAGCGAAAGCGCCAAAACGGCAGCAAGTGTTACAGCAAATAGTTTTTTCATGTTGGTTTATTCCTTTCTGATAAAGCCGTTTCTATGCTTTTGCATATAGACGTGCTTTGGGTTTATTACGGATTCTTACGGTCTAATTTGCGGGCCAAAAGGTTAAACAGGCCCTGAATAATACAAACAATGATAATCAGCAGCACCACGGTAACGTACATCACAGCAGGCTCAAAGCGGTGCAGGCCGTAGCGGATGGCGATATCACCGAGGCCGCCCGCCCCAAGTGCCCCCGCAATGGCACTGTAGCCAATCAGCGTAATCACAGTGATGGACATGCCGCGCACCATGCCGGGCACGCTTTCAACCAAAAACACCTTGCAAACAATTTGCAAATCGGTTGCGCCCATGCAGCGCGCCGCCTCGATAACGCCGTTATCAATCTCGGCAAGGCTTTGCTCGGTCATGCGGGCTACAAACGGCGCCGCCGCGATAGACAGCGCCACAACAGCCGCCGTGGGGCCGATAATCGTGCCCACCACAAGGCGTGCAAACGGGAAAAGCGATACCATTAAAATGATAAACGGGATGCTGCGCAAAATATTGATTACCCAGCCAAAGCACGCGTAAAACACTTTGTTTGGGCGGATGCCCGTGGGCTTTGAAATAAAAAGCAGCACGCCCATTGGGATGCCAAACACATAGGCCAGCAGCGCCGAAAGCGCCGTCATGTATAAAGTGTCCAGCATGCCGGTAAACAGCATGGGCACGTATTGCATAAAATCATGCATCAAAAGGCTCCTTTCTTTCTGGGCAGTTGTATCTGTTCGGCTTTGCCGAATGCGTGTCGTTTCGCGCATAAAGCGCACAAAACACGGCGTAAAAATGCATTTTCACGCTAAGATACCTCCTCTTTGCCCAGCAAAAGGGCGGTGATGGGGCTTTTGGGCTGTGCAAACACGCTACTTACAATGCCCTCCTCCACAAAATGCGAAGCATCAATCACGGCCACACGGTCGCAAATCGCTTTTACCACGCTCATCTCGTGGGTGATGATGATAATGGTAACGCCCATTTTACGGTTAATTTCTTTTAAAAGCCGAAGCACGGCTTTGGTGGTGAAGCTATCCAGCGCCGAGGTAGGCTCGTCGCAAAGCAGCACCTCGGGGTGCGTGGCCAGCGCGCGGGCAATGGCCACGCGCTGCTTTTGCCCGCCCGAAAGCTGCGAGGGATAGGCATCGGCCTTGTCGGCAAGGCCCACAAGCTCTAAAAGCTCGCTTGTGCGGGCAAGGATAGCGGCCTTATCGGTTTTTGCGAGCGTAAGCGGAAAAGCAATATTCTCTCGCACGGTTTTTTGCATCAAGAGGTTATACCCTTGAAACACTACGCCCATGCGCCGCCGCAGCTCGATAAGCATTCGCCCTCTCACCGAGCTTGTGTCTACGCCGCCAATGCAAATGCGCCCGCTGGTGGGCACCTCCAGCATGGATAAACAGCGCAAAAGCGTGGATTTGCCCGCGCCACTCATGCCGATAATGCCAAAAATGTCGCCCGCATTTACGGTAAGGCTTACGTCTTCCAGCGCGCAAACAGCGCTTTGGCCATCGCCAAATATTTTTGTGAGATGTTCAATTTGTATCAATTGGGTGCCTCCTTTAAAACAATCAAGAGCAAAGCGTTTGCAAAAAATCTGCAAAACGCAATAAAAAAACCCCCATCCTTGTATCTACAAGGACGAGAGCATACACGCTTCGTGGTACCACCTTACATTCGCCCCTCCTTACGGAAAAGGCCTTATATGCTGCCCCGCCAAAGCGGTGATAGCACGGCACTGTAACGGGTGCACCCGTCGAAAGTTTAGGCTGCGCCCTCGCTTTCGCAATTCAAAAGACCATGTTCGGCTTTGCCCGCTTTACCCCTTTGCACCAAACGGGGCTCTCTGTAAAAGCTTCTAAAGCGTACTCTTCTTTATCGTCATCTTTTTCCTATTGGTTATCCTGTCGCAAGCGGCTTTGCTGCAAATTACGGCGGCAAAACGCTATGCGATAATTATACCGCAAAATCGGCAACTGTCAAGAGGCAAAATAGCCGTGGCGCGCAATTGTATTGTGTTTGTCTTTTTTTATGCATTTTTACGCAAAATTGTTTAAATTATGATTGAATACCGCTTTATTTTTACGGGATTCTGTTGAAAACGCAGCGCTTTTGTGCTATGCTGATTTTACGCAGCGATAAGGAGCACACATGAAAAAGAAAAATTGGATTTCTATTGCGTTCACGGTTTGTTTGGTGGTAGGATATTTCTTGCTTATTGTTGTTTCGATGCGCTCAAATGTGGAACGCGTGGCAATTAATAGCGAAACGCTGACAGATTTTAATAGTGCATGGCGGGTGTTTGTTGACGGGCAATTTGTCGGCGAGCATGATATGCCGTGCAAAATTGATGCGCCCGAAAATAGCACCGTGCGCATTGAAAAGCAGCTGCCGGCCGATTTAAAGCAAAATTCCACGCTGTTTTTTACCTCGCGCCACAGCAGCGTGCGTATTTATACAAGCGACGAGCTTTTATATTCATTTGGCTATGATGCGCCCCCGCCAATTGGCGCTACGCCCGGCAACGGATGGCAAATTGTGCGCATCCCGCCCGCAGATTTTGGCGACATGGTAGCCATTGAAACGGTGTCGCCATATGCGCCGTATTCCGGCGATTTTTCAAACTTTTATATCGGCACAAAGGCCGCTATTATCTTTTCGATACTGGAGGATAGATTTATTCCCGCGCTTTTGGCCAGCCTAATTTTGGCAGCAGGCGTAGCAATGCTGCTGATGGTTACCATTGCAAAAGGCACAGCGATGCACGACAGCCTTTTGTATTTGGGCCTATTTGCCATTTTGCTGGGCATTTGGTCGATTGGTGAAAGCAAAATTTTGCAGCTTTGGATAGGCAACAGCTTATTCTATACCAATTTGGTGTTCATCACCTTGTATTTAATGCCCGTTCCGTTTTTATTGTTTTTGCGTTCGCTGGATTGCTTTAAAACCGACAAGATTTTGCAGGGCTTTATCGTGGCGTTTTTAGGCAATTTTGCGCTTGTAAATGTGCTGCAAGTATGCAATGTGGTGGATTATTTTGAAATGCTGCTCACCGTGCACACGTTAATTGTGTCCACGTCGATGTATATACTGTATCAGTTTGTACGGCACCGAAAAGACAAAGCCTTTGCCGATTTGCGCATGATTGTGCGCTTTGTAACCGTAATGGTGCTGATGACGGTGCTTGCGGTAGTTTTATTTTACTTCGGGCTGATTGAACGAAGCATTGTGATAACAAGCTTTGGCTTTTTGGTGTTTGTGCTTTTGCTTTGCTCGTGGGCTGCGCGCAAAGTAATTTCCAATTATTCTGCGCGTATTGAGCGCGAAGCGTTGCAGGCGCTGGCCTATAAAGACGTGCTGACAGGCCTTGCAAACCGCGCGGCTTTTGAAGAAGAAATGGACAGCTATCGCGTTGGTAAAAAAGAAGAAGCCGTTTTGGTGGCACTGGATTTAAACGATTTAAAACGCATCAACGATACCTATAGCCATCGCGCGGGCGATGCGGCGCTGGTGAGCGCAGCGGGCTATATCCGAGAATTTTTTACGGATATTGGCAAATGCTATCGCATCGGCGGCGACGAATTTTGCGTAATTTGCACTGGGGTGGCGCAAAACGATATCGCACAAACGGCGCAGGAAATGGCCGAGGCGATGGCCAGCGCCAATAAAGCACGCGAAATTCCGGTGGAACTGGCTTATGGCGTGTCGCGCTATGCGCGCGGCGTGAGCAGTGTGGATGACGCTATGAACTTTGCGGATAAGCAAATGTATGTTTGCAAAGCCCGCATGAAGGCCAGCCGATAAACGCGGCGGCCATAACCTGCAATCAGGCAAGAGGGGAGGCAGCTGTATGAATCATAACCGCTATAATCATAAAACATTTTTGGCGGTGATTAGCATTGTTCTTGCAATAATATTGCTAATGGGATATCGTTTTATTAGCGCAGCGCGCGACAATTTATATACAGAAAAGCTGACTTATCTTGACGAAGTGGCGCAAAAAAGCGCTTACAGCATTCGCCAGCAAATTAACGGAAAGCTTGAAACGATTTTGGGCGCCGCCACTTTTATTGCAGGCCATGAGGACACCGACCCCACGCATTGGCTGGCGCTTTTGTGCACACAGGCAAAGACACTGCAATTTAAGCGCATGGGCATTATCATGCCGGATGGCACGGCCTATACCACCGACGGTTATACGTTCGATTTTTCAGACAGAAGCTATTATCAAGCCGGCATGCAGGGCAAGTGCGCAATGTCGGACAGATTGGTAGACAAGATAGACGGCCAGGAAATCAATGTTTATGCAGCGCCCATTAAACAAAAGGACGGCGTGGTGCTGGGCGTTGTGTTTGCTACGCATACGCAGGATCAGTTTGCGCAGTCGATGTCGATTGAAAGCTTTGGCGGCAACGGCTATTCTGCTTTAATCACCATGCAGGGCGACACCGTGGCAAATTCGGTTGGTGCAAATGTGGACATGACGTTTGAAAATTATTTTGAGTACATGCAAGCCAAGAATTTTGACACAGCCGATATCGAGCAAATGCGCGCCGACTTACAAAATGCCCAAAACGGCAATTTTACCTATAAACAGGGTAAAGAACTGCGGCAGGTGTTTTATACGCCCGTTGGCGTGAATGACTGGTATTTGCTGCAAGTGATAACGCCCAAAGAGATTTCGTATCAATCCAACAGGCTACTTGCCGAGATGATTGTGCTTAGTATCATCATTATTGTGCTGATTGCGTTAGCGTTTGTAATCTTTATACGCGCGTATCGCAAAACCAATTTGCGTTTAGAGCACGTGGCATATACCGACAATATTACGCAGTGCAATAATTTTGCCAAATTTAAGCTGGATGCAGCCAAGCTTTTGGCAGAGCATCCGGGCCAGCGTTATGCGGCCATCAGCCTTGACATTCGTAAATTTAAGGTTATCAACGATATTTATGGGCATGCTACGGGTAATAATGTGCTTTTGTACATTGCAAACACGCTTGCCAAAAATATTGGCCCAGACGAAACCTTTTGCCGCGCCGCCGCGGATAATTTTAACGTGCTGCTCAAGTATGACACCGAGGACGGCGTAATTGCATGGATGCAGGAAATTCAGCGGCAGGTGCGCTCGTATATCAGCGCCTATAAAATCGAGCTGGATATGGGCGTTTACGTGGTAGAAGGCGACTCAATTGCCATCGACATGCTGTGCGACAGAGCCAACATTTCGCGTGCCATCGCAAAAAAACAAAACGACGAATTTTATCATTTTTTTAAAGAGAAAAACCGCATCGACATTTTAAGCGAACAAGAAATCGAAAATGCGATGGAAGCGGCCATACAAGGGAAAGAATTTTTGGTGTATTTGCAGCCGAAGATACGCCTTTCGTCTGAAAGCGTGGCGGGCGGCGAAGCGCTGGTGCGCTGGGATCGCCCAGGCAAAGGCCTTGTGCCGCCAAACGATTTTATCCCGCTATTTGAAAGAAACGGCTTTGTGCGCAAGCTGGATTTATACATGTTCGACAGCGTATGTGCCATTATGGAGCAGTGGATTAAAAACAATATCGGCAAGCACATGGTGCCCATTTCGGTAAATATTTCGCGCGTGCATCTGTCGGACGCGCAGTTGCCGCAGCGCCTTTTGGCAATTGCCAATCGGCATAATATCCCGCCGAATCTTTTGGAGATTGAGCTCACCGAAAGCGCGGTATTTTTGGACGGCGAAAGCATGATGGTGATGATGCAAAGCATCAAGGACGCAGGCTTTTTGGTGTCGATTGACGATTTTGGCTCGGGCTATTCCTCGTTAAGCGCGCTTAAGGATTTGCCTGTGGATTTTGTGAAAATTGACAAAACATTTTTGGATTGCGCCGTAAACGATACAAAAGGCGGCAAAATATTAGAAAGCATTATCAGCATGACAAAGTGGCTGGGGCTTGTTACCGTGGCGGAGGGCGTGGAAACCGAGGAACAATGCGCATTCTTGCGCAGCGCCGGATGCGATTTGGTGCAGGGGTATTTTTACTCTCGGCCTGTGCCCGTGCAGGAATTTGAACTATTGATGCAGGCAGAGCAAATTATCGGAAAAACGCAGGCCTAACGTGATTGCGCAAAGGCTGCGTGTTTGGCAAAGGGCTTTTGGGGCCGGCTTTACGCACACGCAAAACGCGCGCGCTAAAGCCGGCTTTGATGCCTTTATAAGGCGTGCCAATGCAAACGGGCAAGGCGCCAACGCAAAGGGCGCAAATGCAAGAAAAAGAGGGGTGTTACCATATGAACCTTTTACAAGAAGCAAAAAGTATGCAAAAAAAAGACCCTGCCGCAAAAAGCCTTGCGCAGGTGCTGCTATTATATCCGGGCTTTCACGCGCTGATTTTTTATCGCGCCGCGCATTATTTGTATAAACATAAGCACTTTTTTTTGGCCCGCATGTTTAGCCAGTGGGGCCGCGGCTTTACGGGCATCGAAATTCATCCGGGTGCCACTATCGGCGAGGGGCTGTTTATCGACCACGGCGCAGGTGTTGTTATTGGCGAAACCGCAGAAATCGGCGCTAATGTAACGCTGTATCACGGCGTAACATTGGGCGGTACCGGCAAAGATAAGGGTAAGCGCCATCCCACCGTGGGCGATAATGTGCTGGTGGGCGCGGGCTGCAAGGTGCTGGGGCCCATTACCATCGGGGCAAACAGCCGCATCGGCGCAAACAGCGTGGTGCTTTCGTGCGTGCCCGCCAATGCCACGGCCATTGGCATTCCGGCGCGCGTTGTAAAGGTAAACGGCACAAAGCTGCACGCCAGCGAGGATTTAGAGCAGCGCGATTATCCCGATATTGTATACCAGCGCCTGTGCGAACTGGAAACAAGGCTGCATCATTTGGAGCTGGAGGAATAAAAAATGTTTGCATATTGGCCAATAATAGCCTCGGTGCTGCTGGCGTTTATTGTTTATAGCATTCTTGATTGGCGCAAAACGCAGAAAAAGCATACTTTGCAATTCAAAAATGCTTTTGGTAAAGTGCCCGAAAATCACTACCGCAGCACCCTTGCTGCAAACTTGTGGGAAAAGCTGTGCACAGCAAAGAGCGAACATGCACAGTCGGAATGCACCGCCGCACAAAAGGGGCAAGTGGACGATATCACATGGAACGATTTGGACATGGACGAAGTGTTCGAGCGCTTAGATAGCACGCTGACCGACATTGGCCGCGAGCATCTGTATGCTGTGTTGCGCAATGGCACGCAGGCGCAAGAAACGCTCCTTGCGCGAGAAAAGCTGATGGATGCGTTTGAAAACGAGGCATTACGATTAACGATACAGCGCATTTTATCTCGCCTCGGGCACCGCCCCGGCGCGGATTTGCCGGCGCTATTATATAGCGCCGAAGATTTCAGCCTGCCCAACACAAAGTATTTGGTTTTTTTTGCGGTTTTGCCGTTTGCGTCTTTGCTGCTATTGCCCTTTGCGGTAAAAGCGGGGACGATTATTCTGTTTGCCTCGTTGATTATCAACTGCACGTTGTTTCAAAAAACGAAAAAGCGACTCGAAAATCGCTTTGAAACAATTAGTTATTTGCTTAGTGCGTTTTACGCGGGCAAGCGGCTTTTAAAAGTGCAGGCGCTGCGCGAGGCGTGCCCCGCCTATTGCGAGGACTTGCAAAACGCAATGCGCCTGTCGAAAAAGCTGGGCTTTGGCGCAGCGATGCTTGCGCCGTCGCCACAGTCGGATGCGGAAGCCTTTGCACAGATGATAGGCATGATAACGCTTTGGCCGCTGCTTGCATACGAAAAATCGATAAAATGCCTGCTTGCATCCTTGCCGCAGTTACGTCATTTTTATGCCAATATTGGAGAAATCGATGCGGCTATCGCGCTTTTGTCTTATCGCAAAAGCCTGCCGTTTTACGCCATACCGACGCCGTGCGCGGAATTTGCTTTGCGCTTTGACGGCCTTGTACATCCGCTTTTGCATGAGGCAAAAGCAAACAGCGCCGAAATAGCAAGCGGATGGCTGCTCACAGGCTCTAACGCATCGGGTAAATCCACTTTTATTAAGGCCATTGCCATCAATCTGGTTTTGGGGCAAACCATCAACACCTGCACAGCACATAGCGCTGTGTATTATCCTGCGCCGGTGCTTACCTCTATGGCGGTAGCGGACAGCGTGATTTGTGGTGAAAGCTATTTTGTGGCAGAAATCAAATCCATGCGCCGCATTGTGGACGCGGCGATGGGCAATGCGCACTTTTATTGCTTTATAGACGAGATTTTAAAAGGCACCAATACATCCGAGCGCGTGGCGGCATCGGCCGCGGTGCTGCGCTATCTTGCAGGCCGAAGCTGCATTTGTGTGGCGGCTACACACGATATCGCCCTTACCGATATCTTAAAGGATATCTATTGTAATATGCATTTTAGTGAGCAGGTTACCAGCGAAGGCGTTTCGTTTGACTATTGCTTGAAAAGCGGCGCATCCAAAACGCGCAATGCGATTCGGCTTTTAGAGTATTATCAGTATCCAAAGGAAATTACCAGCGAGGCAAACGCGCTTTGCAAATAAGCCCGCAACAGTTGTTTGCAATCTGCGCAGAAAACCAGTATAATATTTACATAATATACGCTGGCAGCCTCAAGAAAGGAATGTGCAGTTTGAAAGTATGCTCTTTCAAACCGCGTTTTGTGTTTTGCACGCCAAAGCGGCGCATTTGGCAAAGCCAAAACGGCACAATTCCACAAGAAAGGAATGTTAATATGGCAGAAAAAAAACCAATGGTTTCGCCCGAACGCAAGGAGGGCAACGCCAAAAAGGCAGCGCTGGAAACCGCGATTGCCAACATTGAAAAAAACTATGGCAAAGGCGCCGTAATGAAGCTGGGCCAAAAGGTTACCATGCAGGTGGACGCGATTTCCACGGGCAGCCTTTCGCTGGATTTGGCGCTTGGCATCGGCGGCGTGCCGCGCGGGCGTGTGGTGGAGGTGTTTGGGCCGGAATCCAGTGGTAAAACCACGCTGGCGCTGCACATCTTGGCCGAGGCGCAAAAGCTGGGCGGCGAGGTGGCCTTTATCGACGTGGAGCATGCGCTGGACCCTGTTTATGCAAAGGCGCTTGGCGTGGATATCGACAGTCTTTTGGTCAGCCAGCCCGACACGGGCGAGCAGGCACTGGAAATTTGCGAAGCGCTTGTGCGCAGCGGCGCAATTGACGCAATCGTGCTCGATTCGGTGGCGGCGATGGTGCCGCGCGTAGAAATTGAGGGCGAAATGGGCGATGCGCATGTGGGCTTGCAGGCGCGCTTGATGAGCCAAGCGCTGCGTAAGCTGACGGGCGTTATCGGCAAAACCGGCACGGTGGCTATTTTTATCAATCAATTGCGCGAAAAAGTGGGCGTTGTATATGGCAATCCCGAGGTTACCAGCGGCGGGCGCGCGCTGAAATACTATTCCTCTGTGCGCATCGATGTGCGCCGCACCGAAGGCTTGAAAGATTCTTCGGGCAATTTTATCGGCAATCGCACACGCGCCAAAGTAGTGAAAAACAAGGTTGCACCGCCGTTTAAAGAGGGCGAGTTTGACATTATGTTCGGCGAGGGCATCTCAAAGGTAGGCGAGCTTTTGGATTTGGCGGTACAGCTCAACATCGTGCAAAAAAGCGGCGCATGGTTCAATTATGGCGAAACACGTCTTGGCCAGGGCCGCGACAATGCCAAAACCTATCTTTTAGACAATAAACCCCTGTTTGACGAGATTGAAAAAAAGGTGCGCGATGGCGCAGACGCGCTATATGCAGGCAAAAAATCTTCTCGCGCAGCGGCGGCAGCGCTTAGCGCGGCTTCTGCCCCCGTAAAGGCGCCCGCAGGCAAAGCGGACGATATTGACATTTTGGTGGAAGACGAATAAACTGCGCCTGCACGCATTGCAAGTGCGCATTTGCGTACATTGATTTGCGCAAATATATTGTAGGTGGCTTTACCGCATGACTGTTATTACCCGCATTTCCAAAACAAAACAAGGGCGGTTCGCGCTGTTCAGCGAAGAAGGGTTTCTTTTTTCGGTGGACGGCGAAACGCTTTTGAAGCACAATGTCAGCGAGGATACGGCGCTGTGCGACGAAGCACTTTGTGCCTTGCGCGCTGCAAGTGATACGCGCAAAGCAAAAGACAAGGCGCTGACCTATCTTTCCCTGCGCGATTATGCCAGCCGTGAGCTGTACGACAAGCTTTGCTTGCGGTTTGACGGCGAAACAGCCGCAGCAGCCGTGGCCGAAATGTGCCGCCTAGCGCTAATTAACGACGCGGCCTTTGCGGTGCATCGTGCAAAATATCTTGCAGGGCAAAAAAAATCAAAGCGCGAAATTGCGCGCGTTTTACAGCAAAAAGGCATTGCGCGCGAGGATATTGCAGCGGCGCTAGATGCGCTTTCGTGCGAAGATTGCGACGCGCTGAACGCCCTGATTGAAAAGCAATATGCGGCAAAACTGGCGGCGGGCGGGCGCGATAAGGTGATTGCCGCGCTCATGCGGCGCGGCTTTGCGTATTGCGATATCAAACGCGCGATTGCGCCGTTTTTATGCGATGACGACATGAATTTTAACGATACCGGAGAGTGTGAATGAAAATAGCGATTATTTCCCTGGGATGCCCCAAAAATCAGGTGGATGCCGATGTGATGTGCCATGCGCTTTTAAGTGAGGGGCACAGCACCGTGGCAACCCCCGAAGAAGCCGATTTGATTATCGTAAATACCTGCGGCTTTATCCAAAGCGCAAAGGAAGAAGCCATTGAACAAATTTTACTGGCTTGCTCGTATAAGGCGCAAAATCCGCAATTAAAAGTTATGGTAACAGGCTGCCTTGCCGAGCGCTATAAAGAGGAAATCCGCAAGGAAATCCCCAAGGTGGACGCGGTGCTGGGCATCGGCTCAAACGGTGCCATTGCAGCGCTGGTGGCGCGCGTGGCGCAAAGCGAAGCCTTTGAAAGCTACGGCGCAAAAACAGCCATGCCGCTGGGCGGCAAGCGCGTAATTTCTACGCCGCGCCACTTTGCCTATCTAAAAATTGCCGAGGGCTGCTCGAACGCGTGCCATTATTGCGCCATACCGCTGATTCGCGGGCCTTTGCGCAGCCGCCCGCTAGAGCAAGTGCTGGCCGAGGCGCGCTGGCTTGCCGGCGAGGGCGTGCAGGAATTGATTGTTATTGCACAGGATATCACGGCCTATGGCGCAGATTTGGGCGAAGTGCAAATTGCGCAGCTTTTGGATGGCCTGAACGCCATTGACGGCATTCGCTGGATTCGCCTTTTATATGCGTATCCCGAGCGTATCACGCCGCAATTTATCGCGGCAATGACGCGCAACGAAAAAGTGCTGCATTATTTGGATGTGCCCATTCAGCACAGCGAAACCCGCGTGCTGAAAGCGATGAACCGCAAGGGCACACGCGAAACTGTAACGGCTGCGCTGGATGCGCTGCGCGCGGCAATGCCCGATATCACGCTGCGCACCACGCTGATTGCGGGGTATCCGGGCGAAACCGAGCAGGAATTTGCAGCGCTTTGCGCATTTGTAAAAGAATATCGGTTTGACCGCTTGGGCTGCTTTGCCTATAGCGAAGAGGAGGGCACTGTGGCGGCGGATTTACCGCAATTGCCCGAGGCGCTGCGCGCAGAGCGCGCCGATGCCATTATGCGCTTGCAAAGCGGCATCATGAGCGAAAAGCAGGCAGCAAAAGTGGGGCAAACGCTGATCTGCGTGTGCGATGGCTACGACGAAGAAAACGGCATTTATGTTTTGCGCACCGAGGCCGACGCGCCCGAAATTGACGGCGAATGCTATGTGCAAAGCGAAAAAGAATTGTCTGTGGGCGCTTTTTACAGCGTGCGTATCGACGACAGCGATGTGTATGATGTGCACGGCACGGTAATCAACGCGCTTTCGTAAAACGGCGGCCATCGGCGCAAAGCGTGCTTTGCGCGGGGCTATTATCAAAAATAGATAGAGCATGAGCGTGAAAACGCATTTTCACGCCGGGTTTTGTGCCTTGCGCGCCAAAGCGGTATGCATTTGGCAACGCCAATAGGCCACGATGCCCCAGAAAGGAACGATATTACAATGAATTTGCCAAACAAACTTACACTTTTGCGCGTGGCGCTCATTCCGGTATTTATGGTGTTTGCATGGGGCACAAGCGCAGAGGGCTATGCCGGTGTTGCGCAGTGGTGCTATCTTTTGGCGGGTATCGTGTTTGCCGCCGCCAGCTTTACAGATTTTTTGGACGGGTTTTTGGCGCGCAAAAATCATATGGTAACGGACTTTGGCAAATTTGCCGACCCGCTTGCCGATAAGCTTTTAACCACAGTGGCGTTTATTTATATGCTGGTAAGCGGTGTGTGCAGCCCTGTGGTGCTGGCCATTATTTTGGCGCGCGAATTTGCGGTGTCGGGTGTGCGCATGGTGGCGGCCTCGGCGCCCGGCGGCAAGGTGATTGCCGCGAACATTTGGGGCAAATTAAAAACCGTTTTGCAAATGCTTACAATTATTGTGTATTATTTTGGCATGTTTTTCGAGAGCTTTACAAGCGGGCAAACACCCAATTCGCTTTCGGTAACGCATCTGGTTTCGTATGGGCTTTGCTGGCTGGTGGCCATTGTAACGGCGCTTTCGGGCGTGCAATACATTTGGCAAAACCGCGGCTTTATTAATACAGCAAAATGAAAAATATACAAAACATTCTTGTAATTCCCGACAGCTTTAAAGGCGGGATGTCGTCACAGCGCATTTGCGATTTGTGCGAGCGCGCCGTGCACGCCGAATGGCCGCATGCCGAGGTAGTAAAGCTGCCCGTGGCCGACGGCGGCGAGGGCAGCGTGGATGCCCTGCTGGCAGCGGCCGGCGGAGAAAAAATATTTTGCGCCGCAGCAAACCCTTTTAACGAAGAAACGCAATCGTTCTATGGCCTTTTGCCGGATGGCACGGCCATAGTGGAAATGGCGGCAGCCGCGGGGTTGCCCCAGGCGGGAGCGCGCAAAAACCCCATGATTTCTACCACCTTTGGCGTGGGGCAGCTGATGGCGCACGCGATAAAAATCAGCTGCAAACAGCTGATTCTTGCAATGGGTGGCAGCGCCACCAATGATGCAGGGTGCGGCGCCGCCGCAGCGCTGGGCGTGCGCTTTTATAATGCCGAGGGCGAAAGTTTTGTGCCTGTTGGCGGCACCTTAAGCCAAATTGCGCGCATAGACACTACGGGCTGCCAATTGCATGTGCCGATTATTGCAATGTGCGATATAGACAATCCGCTTTATGGCGCGGCGGGCGCGGCGTTTGTGTATGCACCGCAAAAGGGCGCAGATGCAGCAATGGTGCAATGTTTGGACGAAGGGCTTCGCCATTTTGCGCAGGTTGCAAAACGTGATTGCGGTGTTGATGTGTCGCTTTTGCCGGGGGCAGGCGCGGCAGGCGGGCTTGGCGCGGGGGCAGTGGCTTTTTGGGGCGCTCGGTTGCAAATGGGCATTGAAACGGTTTTGGATGCAGTGCACTTTGATGCGCAGCTGGCAAAAGCGGATTTAGTAATTACAGGCGAAGGGCGCATTGATACGCAGTCCTTGCGCGGTAAAGTGGTATTGGGCGTTGCCAAACGCGCGAAGGCACAAAACGTGCCGGTGATTGCGCTTGTGGGGGATGTTGGGGACGGCATAGACAGTGCCTACGAGCAAGGCGTCAGCGCGGTGTTTTCGATTAACCGTGTGGCATTGCCGTTTGAACAGGCTGTCTTGCGAAGCGAGGCGGATTTATATGCAACGGTGCGCGATATTATGCGCTTTGCCAAAATATCTTGATTGTTTTTTAAAAAGGGACTGTGACGATTTTTGTTTCGTCACAGTCCCTTTTTGCGGGCGGATATGGAATCCGCCCCTACAGTGCGGTGGCTACTATATTATCTGAGATTAAACTGCAAACGATTGAGTTCGGCATAATCTGCAAGTTAATTGCGCCCCTATTTTACACTATTTTTTCTTTTTATCCAGCCCCAAAAGCTTTGCGGCGGTGCTCCACAGATTGCCCATATTATAAACCACAATCAGTACCGTAATCAATGTGCACCAAAGCGGCCAAAACGGCACTTCTTTGAGCATCAGCCCGCCACTGGCGCAGATAAGCGCCAAGTTAATTGCCATGCGGCCAAAGCCAAAATGGATTTTGATCAGCCCGCGCGTGTTGATAACGCGCAAAACAAACACGATAAAATAGCTGGCAAACGTGGCGATGGCCGCGCCGTTCACGCCCCAAATGGGAATCAGCAAAAAATTGAGCACGCAGTTTGCCACAGCGCCAACCGCCATTGTGGCCAGCGAAAGCGTGGAGCGCTTTTCCACCATATAAACACTGTTTAAAAAATTATCAAAGCTTGAAAAAATGGTGGCCAGCACCAAAATGGGGATAAATTTCCACCCGATAAAATAATCCTCGCGCGAGAACATCATATACGGCTGCGCCATTAAAAGCACCCCTGCGCCCGCGGTAAACATCACGCTTTGGTATGCCGAGAAAACGCGCGAAAAAAACGTTTCACGCCCTGCGTCCTGCCCGTCGGTAACGGCAGAAAGCTGCCAAGCCTCGGTAAACACTGTGGCCACAATGGACAAAATAGTGGGCAGCATATAGCTGGTGGTGTAGATGGCCGTCCATTCCACACCGCACATTGCAGATACAAAAAATTGGTCGCTGGCGTTGGTTACCCACCAAAAAATCGATGCCGGCACAAGCGGCAAAGAATAGGCAAGCATCTTTTTTAATAACGGCCAATGAAACGCACGCGGCAAAAAATATTTGTGCAGCCCTGCCACTAAAAACAGAAACAGCACGCTCAGTGCGTCCGAGCAGATAACGGCTATCAAAAAGCCGGCCGCGCCCATGTCCAGCACGGCGATAAACAGCACTTGAAAGCTCACGGAAGTGACGGTGCACAATATGCCGTCGATTGCGTACAGGCGGTTATACAGCTTTGCGCGGCAAAACTGGCAGCAAAGCGTGCGCAGGCAAGACACCAACACGTAAATGTATATCAGCACCACATATTCCTGCACCCACGGCACCATGCGCAATAGCGGATAAAACAGCAAAAGCAGAAAAAATCCAAAAAAAATCGCAAAAAAGCCATTGGTGAAGATGCGGGCCTTTGGAATGCCCTTTTCAAGGCCAAAGCGGATAACGGCGTTTGAAATGCCCAGCGACACCAGCGGTATCAGCAAATTGGCGCACTGCATGGTAAGGTCCTTAACACCCTTCATTTCCTGCGTGGCAAACCAATAGGTAAACAGCGGATTCATCAAAAAGGTAAGCAGCTTTGATGAAAATGTGCTGATGGCAAATAAAAGGGTATTGGACGCAAGGCGTTTATATTTATTCAATCGGCACCCCCTGCATGAATTGTGAATTGTTCGGCGCGCTGTCGGCGCGTTGGCTTGGTTTTACGGTTTGATACGGCGGCTTGCCTTTGTTGTTTGATACGGCTGCATGGTATGGCAGCTTGGTGAGCTGTTTGATACGGCAGCTTGGTGTAGCTGTTTGATACAGCGGCTTGGTTTAGCAATTTGCAACGCATGGCAGCGTTATGCCGTTTGCTGCAAGCTTTTAATTACTATTTGTTAAGAATAATATATTAATTACAAACAGTATATTACAAATAGTTTATTGACATATAATTCATACAAACTGTTTATTATAGGCAATTGGTTTTGCATGCTTTTGCAAGCGATTATCGATCTGTTTGTTACGTGCCTTCGCTTCTTTTGTTAGTATAGCACAGTTTGCCTTATTTTAAAAGCGCGCGGCGCGCTTTGTAATCGGGCATTAAGCGTGCCATCAACGCATGAAATTCCTTGCCGTGGTTGGGATGCACAAAATGTGCATATTCGTGAAGCACCACATATTCCAGCGCCGCAGCAGGCATTTCGGCAAGGCGCATGTTCAGCGTGATGCTGCGCTTTGCCACATGGCACACACCCCAGCGCGTTTTCATCAAGCGCACCTTTATCATAGGCCTTTGCCCATCAAGAATTTGCGCGAATAATGGAAACACATGCTCGCTTACGGGTAAAAACAGCGCCAAGCATTCCTCTTTTGTAAACGGGCAGGGCGCGTTTGCCAGTTTTGCTTGCTTTTGCGCATTTGCGCGTGCCGCCAATATCCAATCGCGCCGCCGCAATAAAAATGCCTCGATGGCGGCCTTTGACACATAGCGCGGCGCCGAAACATGCACCGCGCCACTTTGATCTACGCGCAAATTAATGTTTTTTACACGTTTTACCGTCAGTATATATTCAATATCGCCCACTGTGCGCAGCAAAGGCATTTGGCTCAAAAAACACTCCCGCTTTCGGCTTAAACTATATAGATTATACAGGTAAAAAAAGCAATTGGCAAATGTGACAAAAAAAGATAAAAAAATCCGTATGCATTTTTCTTGACAAACACAAGATGTAGGGGCATAATATATCTTGCAATCAACATTTAGCACTATTGGGGTGTGCGGGAACGGAGATAAGAGGATGATTCGGAGCGTAATCAAAAGGGATGGCCGCGTGGTATTGTACGACGAGGCAAAGATAGCCGCCGCCATTTTAAAAGCAATGGAGGCAGCGCACGAGGGCGATGCGACGGATGCGGCGCGTATTGCCAATGAAGTGGCGGGCCTGCTGGAAACAGAAAATGCGGCTTTGCCGCCACAAATTGAGCATATTCAAGACGCGGTGGAGCATCGTTTGATGCATTCCGGCTTTGAAAATGCCGCCAAGAAATACATTTTGTATAGAGCAAACCGCACACGCATTCGTGAAGCCAATACCAGCTTGATGAAAGCCATTGACGAAATCACAAATGTGGATGCGCGCGCAAGCGACATGAAGCGCGATAACGCGAATATCGACGGCAATACCGCGATGGGCAGCATGCTGCAAATCGGCACAGCGGGCGCAAAGGCCTATAATGGGGCTTATCTGCTTTCGGCAGAGCAAGCGCGCGCACATAGCGAGGGCGATATTCATATACACGATTTCGATTTTTACGCGCTTACCACCACTTGCTGCCAAATTGATATTATCGGCCTGTTTAAGGACGGGTTTTCCACAGGGCATGGCTTTTTGCGCGAGCCCATGAGCATTCAGTCCTACGCGGCGCTGGCCGCCATTGCCATCCAGTCTAACCAAAATGACCAGCACGGCGGGCAAAGCATTCCCAATTTTGATTATGCAATGGCAATTGGCGTGCGAAAAAGCTTTGCAAAGATTTATGCGCGCAAGCTGACGGAAAGCCTTGAGGATGTAACAGGCAGCGAAAACGAGCGCGATTTTATCAAAGCATTGCTGGAGAGTATTGATGCCGAAAAGGGCCTTTCTCCGCGCTTGGAAGAAAGCGCTGCGTCCTTTGATAAAGCTGTGTGCGAGGGCATTGTGGCGCGCGGCAAGGTGCATGCCGAAGAGGCGGCCCGTTTAGTGGCCACCGCCCGCCGCCGCGCATTTGCCGCCACGGACCGCGACACCTATCAGGCAATGGAAGGCTTTGTGCATAATTTAAACACGATGCATTCCCGCGCGGGCGCGCAAACGCCGTTTTCCTCCATCAATTACGGCACCGACACAAGCCCCGAGGGGCGCATGGCCATTCGCAATATCTTACTGGCTACCGACGCTGGCCTCGGACATGGCGAAACCGCCATTTTCCCGATTCATATCTTTAAGGTAAAAGAGGGCGTCAATTATAATCCGGGGGATATCAACTACGATTTATTTCAGCTTTCGTGCAAGGTCAGCGCAAAGCGCCTGTTCCCAAATTATGTGTTTTTGGACGCGCCGTTTAATTTGCAATATTATCGCGAGGGGCATCCGGAAACCGAGGTTGCCACAATGGGCTGCCGCACGCGTGTAATGGGCAATACCTATGACCCCGATCGCCAAATTTCGTATTCGCGCGGCAATTTAAGCTTTACATCCATCAATCTGCCGCGCCTTGCCATTGAAAGCGCGGGCGACGAAAAGCTGTTTTACAAAAAGCTGGATGCCATGCTGGAGCTGGTGGCGCAGCAATTGGCAGATCGCTTTGAAATTCAAGCCAAAAAGCACGTGTTTAATTATCCGTTTTTGATGGGGCAGGGCGTATGGCTGGATTCCGACAAGCTGTCGCCCAATGACGAGGTGCGCGAGGTGCTTAAGCACGGCACCTTATCGCTTGGCTTTATCGGCCTTGCCGAAACGCTGACGGCGCTTTACGGCCAGCATCATGGCGAAACCCCCGAAATGCAGAAAAAGGGCCTTGAAATTGTGGGCTATATGCGCGATTTCTGCGATAAGCGCAGCGCCGCCACACAGATGAATTATACATTATTGGCAACGCCTGCAGAGGGGCTTTCGGGCCGATTTGTGCGCATGGATGCAAAGCGATACGGCGTTATCGAGGACGTAACCGACCGCGAATATTATACCAACTCGTTCCATGTGCCTGTGTGGTACGACATTGCGGCCTACGATAAAATCCATATCGAGGCACCGTATCACGCGCTGACAAACGCGGGGCATATCAGCTACGTGGAGCTAGACGGCGACACCGCCAACAACGTGGAGGCGTTTGAAGCCATTGTGCGCTGCATGCACGATGCCAATATCGGGTATGGCTCGATTAACCATCCGGTAGATAGGGACCCCGTATGCGGCTATGTGGGCGTTATCGGCGAGGTGTGCCCGCGCTGTGGGCGCAAAGCGGGCGAGGCGCTTTCTCGCGAAAAAATGGAAGAAATCCGCAAAAAATACACTTGCTGCGGCTAAATGCTTTGCGTTTTCAGCAAAGCGTGGCTGGCACGCGGCAAACCCAAACAGAAAACGGCTTTGCGCGGCCTTGCTGCCGCGCGGCGTTTCGATTAAAAAACAATCCGCATCAGCGGTATAACAGAAGGGAAGAATAACAATGGCACCGGTACAAAAAGAAACAAGCATTGGCAAAGACGTAGGATTTGAGCGCATTCGACGCATCACAGGGTATCTTGTGGGCACAATGGATAAATGGAACGACGCAAAAAAATCGGAAGAGCATGACAGGGTGAAGCATGGCCTTACGCACGAATAACCTTAGCGACACATTGGCCGATATGCAGGTAAATCTTGCGGGCGTGGCAATGGATTCCATTGTAGACGGGCCGGGCATCCGCGTGGCAATTTTTACGCAGGGGTGCCCGCATCATTGCAAGGGCTGCCATAATCCTAACACACACAGCTTCGGCACCGGGCAAAACCAATCGGTGCAGGAGCTGTATGCGCTTGTAAAAACCAACCCGCTTGCGCGCGGCGTAACCTTTTCGGGCGGCGAGCCTTTTGCGCAAAGCGAGGCTTTGGCCGCGCTGGCGGCGCTATTAAAGGCGGATGGCTATGAGCTGGCGGCCTATTCGGGCTATACGTTTGAACAATTAATGGATACTGCCGCGCAGGATGCGCCGGCGCGCCGTGCTTTTTTAGAAAAGCTGGACATTTTAATTGACGGGCCGTTTGTGCAAGCCGAGCGCAATTTAGATTTGCGGTTTCGCGGCAGCGCCAATCAGCGCATATTGGCCGTGCCGAAAAGCCTTGCCGAAAACACACCCCTTTTGTGCGAGGAAACGCGCTGGATAGGCGAAGCAAAGCCATAATAAAAAGCAGATAGCGCGGCTTTGCCGCAGCAAAATGCGCAAAACAAAAGCACGTTTGCGGGCGAGGGAGCACACATCCGGCATATACACAATACAATCAAATAAAGGCGGGCACCCCTTTTTGGGGCGCCCGCCTTTGTGCTGAATATGCATAAAAATGTTTGGAAAAAGCGCGCCGCCAAAGCGGCAAAGACATGCTATGCTTACGGCGCATAGCAGCAAAATTCTATCAAATTGCAGTCAGGGTCGCGCAGATAAATGGATTGCATTTTGCCGCGCACACCGTTTCTATCCACAATGCCAAGCTCTACGGTAAGGCCTTTGGCAAGCAGCGTTTCTTTAAAATTGGCAAGCGGGCCTGTAACTTCAAAGCATAAATCGGCGCTGCCGGGCACAATATGTGCGGCATGGGGCGATAATTCGCGCCCTTTTATATGCACATTGATTTTAAAATCGCCCGCAAAAAGCGCATATCTGCCGCCGTCCTCTTTTGCGGTAAAGCCCAGCGCTTCATAAAAGGGCAGCAGCTTTTCGGGCTGTGCGGTGGTAATTACAAGATGATCAATTTTTTGTATCATGTTGCAACGTCCTTTCCATTTTGTGTTTATAAAATTGCCCGCTGCCATTGGCGCTTGAACTGCGTAAAATGCGGCGCAGCATGGCCTGGGTGCAATATATGAGCGCAGCTTATATACCGCATTTGCCGATCAGCTCTTGCAAATTGGCACAAACAAGATTCGGCACAATGGGGCTTTGCGCTAAGTCCTCGGCCTTTGTTTCGCCCGAAAGCACCAGCACGGTTTTGCATCCGCTTGCGCCAAGCGCAATGTCGGTATAAAGGCGGTCGCCCACCATGCAAAGCTGCTCAACGGCACAGCCAAAGCGTTTTGCCGCCGCCTGCGCAATATAGGCGTTGGGCTTGCCGATAACTGCGTCGGCACAGCGGCCTGTGCTGGCCTGCACAAAAGCCATCATTGCGCCGATATCGGGGATGTAGCCGTCGCTTGTGGGGCAATTAAAATCTGGATGCGTGGCAATATAGGGCAATCCCGCGCGCACCGCGTTGCAAAGCGCAGTTAGCTTTGCGTAATCCATGCTGGTGTCGAAGCCCAGCACCACTGCCGAGGGCGCAAACGGCGCTTGCGCAATGCTTTGCGCAAAGCGATAGCCTGCATCGCGAAACTGCGCTTCGAGGCTTGCGGTGCCAAACAGCAATATATCTTTTGAAAACTGGTTTTCGGCAAGATAGGCAAGCGTAGCATCTGCCGAGGTTAAAATTTCGTCGCGCTGTATCACAGCGCCCAGCTGCGCCAGCTTGTGGATATAATCTGCGGGGCTTTTAGAGGAATTGTTGGTCAAAAAGCAAAAGCGCTTTTTGCTTTGGCGGCAACGCTTCAAAAACGCCAATGCGCCCGGCAAAAGCGTATCGTCTAAATAAAACGTGCCGTCCATATCCAATAAAAACACACGAATGTCTTGTAAATCGTCCATTTTTGTAATCATTCCTTTGTTATAGCATTTTATCTGTTTTCTATTGTACCATAATATGATATACTGTTAAACAAAAAAGCAATGCGTATTGCGCTAAAATGCAGTTTTGTGCGCGGCTTTGCCCTTGCGCGCAACGAAGCAATGCCGCAAAGCCGAAACGGGGCGCGTTGTGCCCTTTGTGCAAAATGCAGCACAAAGCCCCAAGAAAGGAATTTTTGATGAAAGTAAGTGTGGTTATTCCCAATTTAAATGGCGCGGGCTGGCTGCGTGAATCGATTGAATCGGTGTTTGCGCAGGGCTGGGCGGATTTAGAGCTGATTATTGTTGATAACGCCAGCACCGACGAAAGCCTTGCCATTGCGCGCAGCTACGTGGGGCGCGCGGGCTATACTTTGTTTGAAAATGCGGAAAATACAGGCTTTTCGGCCGCAGTCAACAAGGGTATTCGCGCGGCTACGGGCAAATATGTGCTTTTGTTTAATAACGATGCGTTTGCACAGGAGGGCTTTATCGAAGCACTCGTGGATACGGCCGAAAAGGACGAGCGCATTTTTGCCGTGCAAAGCTTGATGATACGCCATTTTGAGCGCGAGCTTGCAGACGACGCAGGCGATTATGTTACCTTGTTTGGCTGGGCGATGAAGCGTGGCGACGGCATGTATGCGCGGCGCTATCAAAAAACGTGCCGCATCTTTTCGGCGTGCGGGGGCGCAAGCCTGTATCGCAAAAGCATTTTGGACGAAATCGGCCTGTTTGACGAAACGTTTTTTGCCTATTTTGAGGATGTGGATATCAGCTGGCGCGCAAACAGCTTGGGCTATAAAAACATGCTTTGCCCCGCGGCAAAATGCTATCATATCTGCGGCGCCACCACGGGCGCTGTGAAATACAATGCATTTAAAAGTGTGCAAAGCGGGCGCAACAGCCTTTTGCTGCCTTACAAAAACATGCCTATTTTGATGCTGGCGCTTAATTTTATTCCGATTTTACTGGGATATCTTTTAAAAGTGCTGGTATTTGGCCTGCGCGGCTTTTGGACGCCATACGTGCAAGGCGCGCGCGAAGCGTTTCATGCGCTGCCCAAAATACAAAAACCGAAATTTCGATGGAAAAACCTGCCCCATTATATCTTGATAGAGCTTTGGCTGATTTGGGGCGTGTTTTTGTTTATCGATTACCGTGTGCGCCGCGCGCTGAAAATAAAATAATTGCTATAAAGAAACAGCGAAATTGCAGTTACACACTTGCAATTTCGCTGTTTCTTTGTGTTTATCATACCACAAAATGGCATAAAAGTCAAGTCTTGTAAATGCTGCGCAAAGGGCGCATACTGCATCATAGCCTTTAAAAAGCAAAAGAAAGAAGCGTGCTTATGGATTTTTCGTTACACCTTGTGCCCAATGCGCGCCGCATGGAAGATGTGGCCGTTTATAATGCGATATCCGAGCGCTTTGGCCTTGCCTTAACGCAAACACAGCTTGTGGCGCTGGAAGCACAGCGCCAGGAGGCGCTTGCAGACACGGGGCGTGTGGAGTTTGGCGCGGGCATTTTGCAAAAGCTGGTTTTTGCGTTTTGCGATTCGCCATTTATTGAAAGCAGCCAGTACAGCGAAACACTTGCCGCCTTGCAAACGCTGTTTTACACATTAAAAAATGCGGATGCGCGTTTGTCGGACGACGAAGTGCTGGAAAAAATGTGCGCAGTATTTAATGGGCGCGCCAAAGGCAGCATCGAGTATTTGCAAGGTGTATTGTATGAGGAGTTTTTATCCGGAGAGGGCGCTGCGCCAGAGCCGGACAGCTTTGCATTATGCCCGTTTGAAAGGGAGGATAACGATGCCGAATGAGCTGTTATATCCACAGCCGCGCCCAATTTCGCAGGGCGAGGGGGCAAGCGCGCAGCCGCCGCCCACGCAGGAACAGACGCTTACGGTGGAGCCCCCGCCCATGCAAGAGCCGCCCACGCAGGAACAAGTACTCACGGCGCAAGGGCAAGATGCTGCGCTGGCACAAACGGCCTTATATGCGCTGCTAGAGCGCAAGGCAGCCTTGTATGCAGGGCAAGATTGCTCAATGCCGACAGAAACTGCGCAAGCGCTTTTGCAATCGATACAGTTTTTGCTTTCGTGCTATGCGGCGCATATGGGCACAACGCCGATGTGCTTGCTTTGCGGTGATGCACATGCGGCACTGTATAGCGCCACACAATATGCCGAGCGCGCAAAGGCTCGCGCGTTTGCGCTGTATCGAGCCGCAAGGCAAAGCCAGCCAAAGCTGGGCAGCGTGTCGCTTGCGCAAACGCTTGACGGGATTGGCCTGTTTTTTAAGCGATACGACGTGCAGTATTTTGCACATCAAATCCCCTGCGATATCGATTATCCGCTTTGCATTGCGGTGGACGAGGAAAAGGCGGGCGTGATGTATATTACAGAATATCTGCGCAGGATTTGCTATGAAAATGCGTTTGTGCAATTGTTCGACATGCGCGATGCAAGGGCGCTTTTAAACGCAACAATGCCGGATTATCAAGAGCTTTTGGCAAATATCTTTGAGCCGATTTTAACAAACGCGCTAGGGCGCGTAATTTTGGGGCTTTCGGTGCCGCCGCTGCATTTAGATAAAGCGCAGCAAGCCGCGCTGCTTGCAAAATTTTGGCCGATGCCGCAAAAACAGGCGCGTGCTCTTTGGGCAAAGGCCGCAGTGTCGCTATGTGCAGCACTGGGCATCGGCGCTGCTGCACGCGCCTATTTGCTGGCTGCCGCCGACACGCAATATCCCCGCCTTGCGGCAGCCGTGGGGGCAAGCAGCGTAGCGGGGGTGTTTATTGCATATTAAGTGTTTTATAGAAAACAGGTGCCGCAAACAGCCGCGGCAAAGCAAGCGGCGTGCAATGCGTGTAGGGGCATCGGTGCGATAAAATCAACCGCCAGCCGCAATAAGCAAGCGCTGTTTTTACAAGCCGATGCTATTTTGCCAGCAGCAAAAAGTATGCCGTTACCACGATGCCCAGTGCGATGCGATACCAGCCAAACACCTTGAAATCGTGTTTTTTCACATAGCGCATCAAAAAGCCGATGGCAAAAAGCGATACCGCAAACGCCACAAGGCAGCCCGTGGCTAGCATTGCCATTTCTGCGCCGCTAATGGCAGCGCCGCCGGCAATAAATTTTACGGTTTTTAATAGGCTGGCGCCAAACATGGTGGGGATGGCCAGAAAAAACGTAAATTCTGCGGCCACGGGGCGCGCCACGCCCAACACAAGCGCCCCCAAAATGGTTGCGCCCGAACGCGAGGTGCCTGGGATCACGGACAGCACCTGAAACAGGCCGATGCAAAACGCGGTTTTGTAGCTTAAATCGGGCAAATGCTTTGTAAGCGCGGGTTTACCTTTGCGCCAGTTTTCCACAAGAATAAACAATACACCGTAAAAAATCAGCGTAAACGCAATGGTTTGCCAATTGTAAAAATGCGCGTTAAACCAGTCGTCCAGCGGCAGGGCAATCAGCACAGTGGGCACAATGGCCACCAGCACCTTAAACCAAAGCGACCAAATATCTTTTTTGATATAGTGCTGCTCTTTATTCATCGAAAACGGCCAAAGCTTGTTCCAAAACAGTAAAATCACTGCGCAGATAGCGCCAAGCTGTATCACCACGTCAAACAGCACTTTAAATGCTTCGCTTGCGCCGCGCAAAGGGAAAAAGTTTTCGGCCAAAATCAGATGGCCAGTGCTGGAGATGGGCAGCCATTCGGTGATGCCCTCTATAATGCCTAAAATGGCGGCGTTGATAATATCCAACATAAATCTACCATGCTTTCTTTTAGTTTTACGATAATCCCATGCATTAAACGATATGCCAAAGCGGGTTTCTTCATGCAAAAGTAGGGCGGCTGCCTGTAAAATGGCTTTGTCCATTTTACAGGCAGCCGCTTAGTGTATTAGCGCTTTCCTTTATCGTATATCTCGCCAAGTGCGCGCGGCGCGCGATTGGATTTTGAAAAGAACACCAGCAAAAGCAAGGTGACAATATACGGCAGCGTCATGGCAAGATCCGAAAAGCTGACAGGCATTTGCATAATCTCTACCAGCTTATACCCGCCCGAACGCGCAAAGCCGAATAATAAGCACGCGGCCAGCGAGGGCAATATCGTCCAGTTGCCAAAAATGAGCCCCGCGATGGCCAGATAGCCAAAGCCCACATAGATGCTTTGCGAAAAATTGGCCGACATGGAGTAAGCAAAGCACATGCCGCCCAGCCCCGACAGTGCCCCCGACACCATAACCGCAAAAAACCGCACGCGCGAAACGCTGATGCCTGCTGCGTCCACGGCGTGTGGGTTGTCGCCGCATGCGCGCAAATGCATGCCAAAACGCGTTTTGTATAGCACAAACCAAGCAATCAGCGCCACGGCGATGATGATGATTTCAAACGCGTAAAAATCGGTAAAAATGGCGCCCAAAACAGGAATGTCGCTTAAAATCGGCACGGTGATGCGCTGCGAAGCCGTGAGCACAAATTTGTTAGACGGTTTGCCAAACAAAAGTGCGTTTACTTGGCTTGTGAAAAACGTGGTCAGCGCCATCGCCAAAATATTAATTACAACGCCGCTAATTACTTGATTGGCTTTAAATTTGATGCACAAAAGCGCATGCAGCATCGAAAACAGCATGCCGCCCGCCATTGCCATAATAAATGCGATGTACATCGGCATTTGCGAGCCAGGCGCAAACGACGGCGCAACAAGCACGGCCACCAAAGCGCCCGTAAACGCGCCGAAGCCCAAAAGCCCCTCTAGCGCCAAATTGGTAATGCCCGAGCGCTCGGAATAAATGCCGCCGATTGCGATAATGAAAAGCGGCAAAGCAAAGGAAAGACCGTTGATAATTACAGTATCCATATTAATATTCATTCCTTTCTGGGGAATTGAACCGTTTCGGCAAAGCCGAATGCACGCCTCTTTGGCGTGCAAGGTTCAAAACCCGGCGTGAAAACAGCGTTTTCACGCTCATTCATTCCTTTCTGGGGAATTGAACCGTTTCGGCGAAGCCGAATGCACGCCTCTTTGGCGTGCAAGGTTCAAAACCCGGCGTGAAAACAGCGTTTTCACGCTCATTCAATTCCCCGCGTGAAAAAATGGTTGTTCACGCTGATTCAATTCCCCACGCGAAAACTGATTGTTCACGCTACTTCTTGCGCGTTTCAAAGGCCGCTTCGTCCAGCCTGTCTTTACTGCGACGTGCAAGGTGCCGAATATAGGTGCCGCATGCCGAAAATAGCAGCAAAAGCCCAGTGATTACAGACGCAATTTCCATCGATACCCCGATTGCCGAGGTCATATAGGTGCTGCCTTTGGTAATTACCGTAATTAAAAGCGAGGCAAATAAAATGCCAATGGCGTTGGAATTGCCCAAAAGCGAAACCGCAATCGCGTCAAAACCAATGGACGAAAGCGTGCCCGGCTGTATGGAGGCAAGATAGCCAAGATAGTAAGTAACGCCCGCAAGGCCGGCCAGCGCCCCCGAAAGCACCATTGTGGTAATCATCGTGCTACCCACATTGATGCCCGCATAGCGCGCGGCCGAAATGCCCGCGCCCACGGTTTTTATCTCATAGCCAAGCCTTGTTTTCTTTATAAAGAAATTTACAAGCAATACGGCAACCAGCGCCAAAATAAAACCGAGGGGCAAATCCATTTTAAGCCCGGCGATATCGGCGTTCATAAACGTAAGGCGCGCCGCGTCGGAAACATTTTTGGATTGGCGCGAAACAGGGTCCAAATAATAGGTAAAAATTAAAAAGCTGATTACATATTGCAAAATATAGTTCAGCATAATCGAGGATACTACCTCGTTAATATTAAACTTAAATTTTAATACGCCAATCAGCCCGCCCACAAGCGCGCCCGCCAGCATACCCACCACGATAACCAGCGGCTTTGCCAAAACGGCAGGCAGCGGCGAATAGCCCACAAGGATGGTAGCCATAAACCCGCCAAACAGCATCTGCCCCGACACGCCGATGTTAAAAAGGCCGCCTTTAAACGCCACGGCCACACTGAGCGCGGCAAAAATCATCGGCGTTAAAATATTGAGCATACTGGTAAAATCGGTAAATACATTTTTGAAGCTGGCATAATTGGCCTTTGGCACAAGGCCGGAACCCTGCAAAAGGCTTAAATAACCCGTAAGGGGGTTTTTGCCAAGCAATAAAAGCAAAATAGCGCCCGCCAAAAGGCTTAGTACAATCGAAAAAAGCGGCACGGTGATGCTGTGCCATTTTTCGCCGCCGAGCACCTTGACAAAAAGCTTATCCGCAAGGCCGGCTTTGGATTTGTTTTTCATTGTAAACCCCATTCCTTTCTTGGGCGTTGTGCTTATCGGCGTTACCGAATATGCGCGCTTTGGCGCGCAGGGCACAAAACCCGGCGTGAAACTGCATTTTCACGCGAAATCTTCACTTTTTGGTGTGCGCAAAGCGCGTAAAAGCGTTTGCTGTGCGTATGCAAAGCGCGCTGCGCGTAGAAGAAAAGCCAAACAGCATTGCGCTGTAAAGCGCGTATCCCATAGGCGATGGCTAAAAGCTGTAAAAACGATGGATACCGCCGCTTGCAAATGCCACGTTAAGCCTTTACACCCATCATAAATTCGCCCACTTCGTTCACGGTAAGGCTGGCCGCATCGGCAATTTTTAAAAGCTCGCCCGAATAAATTACGCCGATGGTATCGGCACAGGCCATAATTTCATCCAGCTCTAAAGACACAAGCAAAATGGCTTTGCCTGCTGCGCGCTGCTCCATAATGCGCGCGTGCACATTTTCAATCGCGCCGATATCAAGGCCGCGCGTGGGCTGCACAAAGATCATCAGCGGGCTTTCCAGTTCAATTTCGCGCGCGATAATAGCCTTTTGCTGGTTGCCGCCACTCATGCTGCGCACATTGGTTTTCACGCCCTCGCCGCTGCGGATATCAAAGCTATTGATTAAGGCTTCGCCATGCTGATCCATTTCGGCATAGTTTAAAATGCCGTTTTTGCAGATGGGCGCTTTATAATAGGTTTTCATCGCAAGGTTTTCGGCAAGGGTAAAATCCAGCACAAGGCCAAAGCTTTGCCTGTCCTCGGGGATATACGAAATGCCCGCCAGTGTGCGTTTGCGCACTGTATAATCGGTGATATCTTGATTCTGCAAAGCAATTTTGCCCGCCGCGGCCTTTGTAAGCCCCGCCACGGTATCGGCAATTTCCACTTGCCCGTTGCCCGCCACGCCCGCAATGGCAAACACCTCGCCCGCACGAATCGAAAAGCTGACGTTGTTCACTACCGTGAAGCCGTCGCGGTTTTTCACCGTTAGGTTTTCTACCTGTAACACCGTTTCGCCAAATTGTGCAGGGGGCTTTTGCGTGTCAAAGCTTACTTCGCGGCCCACCATCAAATTGGCCATTGTTTTGGTGTCGGTGCTGGCCACGTCTAACACGTCAATCAGCTTGCCGCGGCATAAAATGGCGCAGCGATCCGCCACTTGCTTAATTTCTTCAAGCTTGTGGGTAATCAAAATAATGGTTTTGCCGCCGTCGCGCAAGTTTTTGATAATGTTTAACAGATAGTCAATTTCCTGCGGGGTCAAAACGGCCGTCGGCTCGTCGAAAATTAAAATTTCGGCATCGCGATACAGCATTTTTAAAATTTCTGCGCGCTGCTGCGTAGACACATTGATGTCTTCAATTTTATCCGTGGGCTCTACCTCAAGGCCGTATTGCTTGGATAAAGCGCGGATGCGCTCGTGCGCCTCGGTTAAATTAACCGTAGGCAAAAAGCCCAGCGCCTTTTTAACAGGCTCGATACCCAGCACAATATTTTCGGTAATGGTATAATTTTGCACCAATTTAAAATGCTGGTGCACCATGCCGATATTGAGGTTTGCGGCATAGCTGGGCGAGGCAATCGTTTCTTTTTTGCCGCGCACATATATTTCGCCCTCGTCCGGCTCATACATGCCAAACAGCATGCTCATCAGCGTGCTTTTGCCCGCGCCGTTCTCGCCCAAAATGGCGTATATTTCCCCTTTTTTGATATCAATGCTCACATCGTTGTTTGCAATAATGCCCGGAAAGCGTTTGGTGATATGGCGCATTGCAATAATGGATTCCTCGCTCAAGTGAAAACCTCCTTTGTACTTTAAAAACACCGAATTTCCTTTGATAAATGCTTTAAGCGTAAAGCCGGTTAAAGCGCTTATCAAAAGAAAAATGCGCACATAGCTCCGGTCGGATTGCCCTGCGGCGGCCGCCGGGCCATGTGCGCATTTATTGCCGTGCAGGCGTTTCAATTAGATTGAAAATGCCTGTTTGAAACTTGTATCAATGATTACAAAGGCTTATTTGGCAACCTTGAAATCTTTAGGCTGTACGCCAAAGTTGGAGGGGGGAACGATGCTGCCGTCTTTTACTTTTGCTTGTGCGGCATCAATTTTGGTGATGGTTTCTTTGGAAAGCTGGTTGCGGCCGTCAGCCTTTACATAGCCTGTAGCATCGTCTTTCAAGGTAAGCACAACGTTGCCGCCCTTGAACGAGCCGTCGGCAATGGTGTTCAGCGAACGCTCAACCACAACATCCATAACCTTCAAACCGCTGGTGAGGATGATGTTTTTGTCGCCGTTGGCGCCATCGTCATATTGGTCTACGTCGCAGCCGATGATTTTCACGTCGGTTTTGGCTTCTTTAGCAGCAGCAAAAACGCCGTTGCCGGAATCGCCCGCAGCCACAAAAATCACGTCGCAGCCTTTAGCGATAAGGGCTTCGCCCAATTTTTTGCCGGCTTCAATGTCGCCAAAATTGCCAGTGTAGTTGCCGCCGACGTTTGCGCCGGTTACGTCTGTGCCCGCATGCGAGCCGGTTTCAATCAATTCTACCTTTTTGCCCTCTGTCTCGTTGACAAATTGCACGCCGGCTTGGAAGCCGTACTGGTAGTTTACGTTAGAGGGGAAAGCCTGGCCGTTGACAACCGCAACTTTGTTGGTTTTGGTTTCAAGCGCCGCAGCCATACCTGCGAAGAAGCCGCTTTCTTGCTCTGCAAACTGCATTGCATAAACGTTCGGCAATACTTCGTCTTTTGCGGGCCATGCATCAACCACGATAAATTTCTTGTCGGGGTTTTGCTTGGCAATGTCGTTCAAGCCGCCAAACTGGAAGCCAGAGCCAACAATCACGTCGTAATCGCCCACGATTTCGCCCATTTTAGCAATGGCGGCATCGGGTGCGCCCGT
>RRZT010912883.1_pt1 | contig 68524 bp, 59 predicted proteins | sample 2165551 | NCBI WGS metagenome assembly RRZT01 (sample SAMN10456910, study PRJNA506462) | wastewater metagenome | biome: wastewater; feature: sludge; material: wastewater sludge; isolation source: wastewater sludge with Escherichia coli K12::gfp cells carrying plasmid... | place: USA: Moscow, Idaho... | reverse complement strand
TATGGTATGGATTGGAATGCTGCTTGGACTAATTTATCTAGTGGTTTAAATTTAACATACTCAACATTAAGTGATGGTTTGCCAATCAATGCTATTGCTGGTGGAACTGGTGTGGGTGCTGGTATCTTGAAAAATAATAGTAGCAATAAAATTGATATTAGCTCTATGTTAAGTGCTTTATCTAAAATGGGTCAAGCATCTATGATGTATAATAGCTCATTATACACTTTAAATGGTCAGCCTGTTCCAACATTAGTAGCAAGAGAAACAACTTACTTGAAAGAAGTTAAAGTATCAAGTAATAGTGATGGTGGTTCAACATCAACTGAGTTGACTCCAGGTACAGTAAACTCTGGTATTGGTTTAAATATTACACCTAAAATTCAACCTAATGGTTCTGTATTGTTACAATACTCAATTGATTTGTCTGAGTTAGAAGAAATCAAAGAATTCTCTTCTGGTTCATCTACAATTCAAATGCCAACTAGAACTGTAAGAAACATTTTACAAAGAGCATCTTTACGTTCTGGTGAAACATTAGTTGTATCTGGTTTCAGACAAATGTTTGATTCAGTAGATAGAAATGGTGTTGGTTCACCTAAAGCTTGGGCTGCTGGTGGTAAATTAAACAGTTCTAGTCAAGATACTCAACTTGTAATTACATTAACACCTTATATTGTTAAGTAATTAAATAAAATAGAAAATGATAAGAATAAAATCTTATCATTTTTTTTATTTTTAAAATATTGAAAATTTAATAAATATCAGTTAAAGTTTATTTTTTATTAAAAATTAAAGTGAAAGCTATGATAATACAAATAGGAAGCAATAAATGGACTGTTGGTTTAAAATGGTCTTGTGGTAATAAAAAAACAATGGTATTAAATGATTTTGGTGTTAAATATACAATAATAGATAATAATGAGAAAATAATAAATGTAATTGGAACATCAAGTAAATCATCAAATTTTCCATCTGCTGCTTATACTTTGTATAAATATAAAAAAAATTGTGGAATTAAAGCAGGAATTCTATATATAGCAAAAATAAATGAAAATTATGAAGGTTTTTGGTTAACACTAATAAATTCAAATGGAGTTATATCACCAAAAACAGATATTGTTAATAATTTTGATGATACTAAAAAAATAATAAATGAATTATCATTAGATTTTGATGATTTAGTTGTTTTATTTGATGATGAAGTAACTAAAATTAAATTTTCTGAATATAATGGATTTGTAACACCTTTTGATGATATAAATAAAAAATTAAGTCTTGAAAAACATGAAAAAATTAAAAAAATAAATCCATATCATAATTTAATGTCCACTTTATTAATTGTAATATTTATTGTTTTATACTTTTATTATTCTATAAATTAAACATAATATAATAATTTACATTATTTTTTTATATATTTAATTTAAAATATTGAATTTTTAATTAATATTTAATAACTTTAATGTAAATGAATTGGTAAAAATAATATGATAACAAAATTAGGTAAAAATAAATGGACTACTGGTTTAACATGGTCTACTTATGAAATAGGAAAAGCAAAAGAAAAAACAAAAACAAAGTCTTATGGTGTTAAATATACATCAAGTGGTGAAGATGGAGCAATAGTTAATACAATTGGTGTTTTAAATAGTCCATCAAAAGCACCATCTGCTGCTTATTTTTTACATAAATATCAAAAAAGTCAAGGTATAACCTCACCAATTATGTATGCTGCTCAAGCTAATGAAAATGGTGATAAATTTTGGATGGCTATTATTGGTTCAGAGGGTTCTGTATTACCTAATACAGATATAGTTGATGGAATAGATAACATTCGTAGAAAAGCAAATAGTTTACTTAGTGACTTCCATAATGTTATTGTTATTGTAGATAATAAGTTAACACAATCACATTTCCCAGATTATCAAAGTACAATAAAAACATTTGATGATTTAGTAATAGGTTTGCCAATTAAAAGAGAAGGTAAAATAAAAAAATTAAGTGGTGTTCCTAATAGTGTTTTATATTTAATTGGTGCTATTGGTATTATAGGAATTAGTTACTATTTTGGTATGTCTTGGTATGAACAGAAAAAAGCTGAAGAAGAAATGCGTTTAGCTGAAGAGCAAAGAATAGCTAAGTTAAACCATGATATTCAAAAATATAAAGTAGATATGAAAAAATGGGAAGAAAATAAACAATTAATTATTCAAGCAAAAAAAGATGAAATTAAATCTTATTTAACTATTAGAGCTAACTCTGTTTATTTAAGTTCATTAGATGCTATTGCTAATACACCAGTTTTTGCTACTGGTTGGAAGTTAGTTGATGCCAGTTGTTATTCTGGTGACAATTCTAATAAAAAGGAAACTGCCACAACTAGCAGTAAAGATAATTTTAATTTAGCAAGTGTTGTTTTTAATGAATATACTAAATTAAAAGATAAAGAACATAAAATTATTACACCTATTTGTGGCATAAAATTTGAACGTGAAGTATTTGGTACAGTTTTATCATTAAAAGAAAAATACCCAGATATGGTATTTAATAATGCTAACAGTGCTTATTTAATTGTTAAGGGTAATCCAATAAAAACTTTACAAATTGATTCTAATGGTAATTTAAAAGAACAAGATGTTATAAATGAAAATCCACAACAAGCCAGTGGTGTTGTTCAACAAGCTAGTGATGTAGTTTTACCACAAAATAATGTTATTCCAACTAATCAATTGGCAGCAAGTGGTGTTGTTCCAAATAATATTAACCAAACTAATCAAGCAACACAAGATGCACAAATAGTTAATAATGATTTATATAAAGTGGTTAATAATGGTAATGTTTTAACTGAAAAAGTTTTTAGAGAGCAAATTGTTTCTCAATTCCAAGCACTTGTGGCTGTTCATGACATTGATGTTAAAATATTAGATGACAGAGAGATTACTGTTACTATTCCACCTAAACCAGTAGACCCACAATTAACTGGTGCAGCATTAGATGAATTTAAAGCTAAAAATTTACCAGAAGAAGTTTCTATTGGTTATCACACTGGTAATATTATGATAGGAAGCAATAATTTAATATTAAGTAAACGTGCTTTTACCAATATTTATGATAACGGTATTTCAATAAATAATATTAAATTAGTTTTTGACAAATATAATGTTCCTAAAATAACAGTAGATTCTAGTTACTTTTATGCAAGTGATAAAGAAAATGTTACTATTGAAGCTGATAAAAATGTAATTACTGAACAAAAATTTGAAAAAGGTAAAGATGTTCAAATTGAAGGTAATGGTGCTGATGGTCAGAATAACAATAATAATATGAATAGAAATAATAATTCTAATAGTGGAAATAACTTAGCTGAACCATTAAAATAAAGTTATTAAGACTTGAATTTAAAAATAAATTTATATACATTTAAAAAAAAGGATATTATAAAAATGAAGATTAAAAAGTTAGGTGTTGTTTTATTGTTGTCATCAGTTTTTACTTATGCAAATGCTGATAATATTATTAATGAGTACAATAATAATGATGCTCAGTTAAAACTGTTAGAACAAAAAATTAAAATAAAAGAAGCAGAAGATAAATTAATGAAAATATCTAGTGGAAATTATGGTAATTCTGCTCCAACATCTGCTCCACAAGGTATGCAAACTGGTTCTGGTTTAAGTAACTATAATCCATTCCCAGATAAAAGTATTCCATTAACAGGCAGTGGTGGTTCTGGAAGTGTAGATACAGGTGATACAGTTGTTAAATTAAATTCTATTGTAAGATATGATAATATTAAAATGGTGAGAATGACTGTTACAGGAAATGGTGATGATTATGAAGCAAACTTTAAAAAAGGTGATATGTTGCCAAGTGGTGAAATTTTAAAAGAAATTAGAAATGGATATGTTATTGTTGGAAAAAACAACAGAAAATTATATCCAACACCATCTAGTGTTAAGAAAGATTAATAAATAAAAAAGATAGTTTAAACTATCTTTTTTTTAGTTGTTTTTTTATTAATTTTTATGTAATTTATAAAAATTAATAAGGTTTTATGTAATGTCTAATATAACAAATACATTTAATAATATAGAAAAATATACAATTGATGATTTAGAGAAAGCTAATGTTTTGGCTTCTTATGAGAGTTTTACTGGAAATTTTAAAATTAAAGGTCATGCTGATGTAAATTTATCCAGTCCTGAAATTCAAAAAATATTTTATTTATTTAAAAGAATTGAAAGCAATAAAGATAATGATGTCATCATACTTGTTAATGAAAAATCAATTAACAATACACAATATGCAACATTCAAAAGAAGATTAAATGAAAATGGATATAATTTAACTACATATATTATATCTAGTGAATCATATGAATCTTATGCTGAAACAGAAAAATTAAAATCAAAAAGTATGGATACTGAATATGAAACTCATGATTTTATTAATGAATTTGTTAAAGCATCTGTTGAAAGAAATGCTTCTGATATTCATATTGAGATTAGAGATAAAATCGCAAGAATTAGATTTAAAATCAATGGTTCATTACAAATATATTTAGATTGGGTAGACAAACAAAATGTTTTAAATGCTACAAGGGTTTTATATACAGTTTTAGCACAAGAAAAAGACAAAACATTTGATGAAACAAAAAATCAACAAGCAATTGTTCCAATAAGTATCATTGATAGTAAAGGTAAAAAAAGAAAATTAAGACTTCGTTTACAAACATTAAGACACTTATCAAGTGGTGTGGATGTAGTAATGCGTGTAATTGAAATGAAAGTTGAAGATAGAGAACAAGAAATTGATTTTGAAAAACTAGGTTATACTAACCAACAAGCAAAATTAATTAAAAGATTAATTGCTAGACCAATTGGTTCAACTGTAATTGCTGGTATTACAGGTTCAGGTAAATCTACTACACTAAAAAATATGATTATTTATATTAACCAAAAAAATAATTTTGAAAAGAAAATTTATACAATCGAAGACCCACCAGAATATGAATTACCAGATGTAACACAAGTTCCAATTTTAAGACAATCAGGTGATAAAGATGAAGTAATTAAAGGAAGAATTCTTGATGTAATGAAAGGTTGTATGAGGGCTGACCCAGATGTATTAATTCCAGGTGAAATTCGTGATGCAGAAACAACAAATTTATTTAAATCTGCTAACCAATCTGGACACCAAGTTTTATCAACAATCCATACAACAAGTGCTGTTGGTATAATACCACGTTTAGAGGGGTTTAATTTAAATTATAGAGATATGGCTATGCCAGATTTCTTAGTTTGTTTGATTTATCAAAAATTAGTTAAAAAATTATGTCCACATTGTAGTATTAGTTATCAAGAGTTTAATCAAAAAACATCAAATACTGCTAATGAAGATATTGTTGAAATGATAGAAAGATTTAAAAAAATAGCAAAAGATGAAGAAGAATTAGAGCAAATAAGATTTCAGAATGAAGAAGGGTGTAGTCATTGTAAAGGTGGTATTTTAGGAAGAACAGTGGCAGCAGAAATTATAGAGGTGGATAGAACAGCAAGGGGATTTATAGAGAAAGGTAAAATCTCAGAATTAGAAGATTATTGGTTAAAATTATCTGATAAGAAATGGGGAACTGAAAATATGGTTGGTAAAACTGTTGCCCAACATGGGGTTCAAAAAGTATTTGCTGGTATAGTTGACCCAAGAGAAGTTGAAAGAGAATTTATGACAATTGACCAAATAAGTTTATATAGAGAATTAATAAAAAATGAAGAGGAAGAAGAAAGAAATATAGATAGTAGAAAAGCATTTACTCAAATTAGTTTAAATTAATTTATAAAAATAATTAATTTAAAATTTATTTTTAAAAATAAAAAGTTAGTTATATTGATATATGCTAACTTTTTATTTATTTTATTTATTAAATAGATTGAGATTATTATGAATAAAGAAGAATTAAAGTTAAAAATGCTAAAAATAAAATTTAGTGTGTCTGAAAGATTGGGTTTATATGAAAAAATAGCAAGTTTTTTACATGAATCATATCCTGTAAACGAATCTTTGTTAGAAATTCAAGCTGTATTAAAGAAAAGAAAAAATTATAAGAGTGATATTATTGATTATTGGTTAGAAGAAATGAACAAAGGTAAGAGATTTTCTGATGCCATTAAAGAATGGATACCTTATAGTGAAACAAACTTGATTGCTGCTGGTGAAGAATCTGGTAATCTTGAAAATGGATTAAAAGAGGCAATTAAATTTACTACATTAACAAGAGAAATTACAGGTACTATTAGAAAAACAATGGTATATCCAGTTATCTTGTTATTAATGGCTCTTTTATTATTAGCTATTTTCTATTATCAATTAGTGCCAACATATTCTGAAATGTTACCAACTGATGAATGGACAGGTACAGCAGCAACAATGTTTACATTAACAAGTGCTATATTTAAAACATGGTATATTGTGTTTCCAGTTTTAATAGGTATTGGATATGTTTGTTTTAAAAGCTTACCTGTATTAAAAGGTGAATTTAGAGAGAAGTTTTTAGATAAAATTCCACCATATTCAATATACAAATTGTTTAATACATCAATTGTATTAGTTACTTTATCATCATTATTGGATTCTGGTATCCCTATTTATGAATCAATAGAAAAAATGAGAAAAAATTCTAGTCCCTGGCTTGCTGATTATTTAGCAAAAATGCTAGAAAACTTAAATACAGGTGGTAATAACTTTGGTGAACACTTAGATGTTGGTTTATTCCCAGAAGATTTGGCAGATGATTTAATATCATTCTCTAAATTAGGTTCATTTGACAAAGCAATTAAATCATTAGGTAATAGTTATATTAGTAAAATTATGGCTGATGTAGAATTAAAAATGAAAATGGTAACAACTGGTGCGTTTATTATTGTGGTTAGTTTAATCTTAATGTTCTACTCATCTGGTTATGATGTACAAAATGGTATTACAGATAAAATGTCATCATCAACATTAGCTGATTAAAAAATAATCTAATGTTATAAAAAAAATGGATAAATAATAAAATATTTGTCCATTTTTTTTGTTTATTTTTAATAGTTTTATACATTATTAAAAAATATTTTTAATAATAATTTATTTTTTTTATTGATATATAAATTTCTTCTATAACAAATGTTTCCATATAGTAAAGGACGATTTTTTAATATGATGTTTGAGTATTTATTTAGTTACAAAAAAAATATTAAAAAAAATAAAAATTTTTTTTAAGTTGTATTGACAATGACTTAGCAATGAATATTATATAGGTATCATAAAAGGAAAAAGAAACAAAATGCAACAAATTACACAAATTAAAAAACAAGCTGGTTTCAGTTTATTAGAACTCATGGTTTACCTCATTATCATTGCTATTGCTGGTACTTTAATTTACCAACAATATCAAAAGGCTAAAGTTTCTCAAAACGTAGATGCTGAGTCTAAAAATTTACAAACTTTATTAGCTGGTATGGAACAGTTAAGCACTGGTGGAAACTATGCTGACTCTACATTGGTTAATTTAAAAGCTGCTAAAGTATTGCCATCAAGCGTTAAATTCAATAGTGCTGGTAACAAAATTTTACCTTCATTTGGTCATGGTTCAGAAATTACTATTGATGTAACTACTGATGCTACAAACCCAAAAATTTCGTACTCTGCTTTAACAACTGAAGAGTGTGTGAAATTTGTAACTGCTTCTTCTAGCATTGTTAGTGGTGATGTAACAGTAGCTGGAGCTACAGTAAGAAATGCTGATGGTGCTATCTCTGGTGGTTCAGTAGCTACTAAATGTGCTGCTTCAAATAGTAATGCTGTTGTATTTAATATGAACTAATAAGTTAGTTTTTTAATTAAAAGAAAAAGGTGAGATAATTCTCATCTTTTTTTTATTTTTGCTATTTAAATATTTTTATTAATAAATTAAGTAATATTTTTTAATAAAAATATTTCCTTTTTTAATTATAATTTTATATCATATATTAATAAAAGAGTACGGTAAATAAATATGTCAAAACATAATTATAATAAAATAGCTCAATTATTATTAGTTGGATTAATGTCAACAACTTTATATAATACAAGCTTCGCAGCAACAAAAGAAATAAAACTTGCTGAACCACCAGCATATCAATCAGCATGGGCAAAAGAGGGATGTTCACAAGATGCTTGGAATCAATTATCAGAAGAATATAAAGCTAAAAATAATGAATTTGAAGCTATTAATAAAGTAATTGGTCAAAATCATATTAATCAAACATTAACTGCTGATAGTTTATTCCAAACTTGTTTTGGTTCTATGAAAGGTCAAGCAAAAGAGATTATTAATACAGCAGAAGGTATCCTTAAAAAAGATAAATTTACAATTGGTGGTTTATTAGGAATGCTAACTGATTGGGGAACTAATGCATTAAATGGATTGGTTAACCAAGCATTAGATGGTGCATGTAAAAGTGTTAATGATAAATTTGATTCTATTTTAGAAAAATCAGGTGTTAAAGATGCTTTAGGAACTGCTAACTCATTCACTACTGACCCTGCAGGGGCTATTAGTAATCATGTTAACTTTAATGGTGTTAATTTTAACTCATCAAATACCAAATATGTTGATGTGGGTGATATTTTTAGTCAAGCTAACTCTAAATTAAGTGGTGCTGGTAAAACTGCTGTTGTGCCAAATAGTTCTGGTACAACTCCACCACCTAGTTCTGGTACTGGCAATAGTGGTTATAACCCATTTTCTAAATAAGGAATAAATATGAGAAAAATAAATAAAACAATTAAATTAAGTTTATTAGCAACATCTTTAATGATACCACAATTTGCCTTTGCTTGGGTAGTTGGTGTGTATGATGCTGGCTTGGTTGAAATGCAAAAGGTTCAGTTATTTATGCCATTACAACAAGATTTGTCTAATGTTTTAGGGGCAATTAAAGTTGGCAATAAATTAACAGAAAATAGTATTGGTACAGTTGCTCAACAAATGGTTGCTGACCGTGAAAATGCTGATGCTCAGTCTATTGAAGCAAGAGCAAGAGATGTTAGTTTAATGAGAATGCAACATCAAGCTAATACAATGCCTACACTTGCTAAATGTATTGAAGTTACACAGGCTGGTGGTTTAGGTAGAGCATATAAAAACTCTGATACAGCAAAACAACAATTAGGGCAAGCGGTAGCTAATAGAGCATACTCTAATACAGGACAAGCTATCAATAATGTAACAAAAGATGCGGTTAAATTAGGTATTTGTTCATCTGCTGATATTGTTGGTAATAATCAAGGTTGTGAAAATCAAAAAATTGGTGAATATGCTAATGGAGATATTTCATTTAACTCAGTGTTAAAAGATAAGAAAAACAATTCTAAATCTTTATCACCACAAGCAATTGAAGTAAGTGCTAAATATGTTTCAAATAACGTAGATGCTTTATCTCCAGCTCGTCCTAAATATAATGCTGGTTCTAATTCAGATTACCAAATGACTATGTATAAAGTTTATCAAGCTAGGGTTTCACCAGCAAGAGATGCTTTGGTTCATTTGTTTAGTGAAAGAACAACATTAGCTGGAAGTGATAACAATAACTTAAAAACATATTGGAATTCAGCAGAAGTTAATAATAAATGGACTAATGCTTATGGTAATAATACTGTAAAACCAGAAGTTCCTTCAATGTCACAATTGGTTGATATGGAAGTTTTACATGATTATACATCTATTACATCTGCTGCTAAGAAACAAACTTATGGCTCAGAAGTAGAGGCATTAACAGATTTAAATAAAAAATTAGCTTTAAATAACTATTTATTAACAAAACAAATAGAATTAGCTGAATATCAATTAGGTGTTTCTGCTAACCAATTGTTACAATCTGTTTCTCCAATTACAAGAGATTCAGTTGACTCAGCAAAAGCAATGAAATAAAAATTAAATTATTTTAATTAAATTTAAAAAGTTATCTTAATAATAAGATAACTTTTTTATTATTATTGAAATAAAAAATATCATTATTATTTTTTAAATTTAATAACATTTCCCTTAATAGCAAGCTTTTATATAATAATTGATTGTGCATTTTTAATGTAATTATTCAAAAAGGCTAATTTTCTTTTATGTTACATAAATGTTTTTTTTAATTTACGCTATTTAATAATAGAAATATTTTAATATAATTAAAGTATAATAATAGAATTTAATTATGAAAAATATAGATACAATTCCAAAAAAAATGTTGGGTTTGGTAGCATTTATAATGTTACTAATCTCTCCAAATGTCGTTTATGCTGCCACATTCGATATGTTTTCATCAAATCCCAATGATATATCATTATTATTGTTATCTCAATTATTTGGTGATTTAGTGTCTGCTGTGGGTTTTAGACCAGAAACAAATAACTTATTTATTGGTTATGGGTATGACCCGTTTCAATCTGTAATTAAGTTCTTTAACTATACTTGTTTAGTTATTGGTGGTATTTTAGTTGCTTATTCTATTTTAAGCAGTGCTTTATCTACTGCTCATGAAGGTATAGCAATGGGTAAAGAATTAAATCACCCTGCATTTATTATTAGAACAGCATTAGGTATAGCAATGATTACTCCATTTGTAGGTGGTTATTGTTTATTACAAGTTTTAATAATGTTTATCATTGTTCAATCAGTTGGATTAGCGAATACAACTTGGCAGTCATTCTTTGCTATGTCAGTAAATAATGATGGCAAATCAAATTTAGATGCTTTATATAACATTAGAACTCCATCTCCACAAGCAGCAAATGTTGTTTATTCTACATTTAACTCTTATGCTTGTTTATATGGAGCTTCATCTTATATATTAGAAAATAAAAATATAAATAATCCAGATACATCAAAAGACCCTAATATTAATACAAGTAGTACATTATCATCTACAACTACTACTGGTTTAACAGGTGATGTTGATTCAGATAATAGTAAAAAATTAGCCAAAAATACTGCTAATAGAAATGCTGAATTAAATAATAGTAGAACAGAATATAACTCTTATATTAATTATATGAAAAAAACATATGGTAATCCTACTGTTATTGAAAGTAATGCTACACAATATGGTTTAGTTAAAAAAGCATTTACAACAAATACACTTATGGTTGGAAATAAAGTTGTTCCAAATGACATGTATGTATATGGATTAATTCCTACTGGTAATGAAGCTCAAATTAATTCATCTTGTGGTTCTGTTGTTTTTAATATGACTGACCAAAATACATCTGTTGATGTGGAGAACTTAAAAGAAATCGAACAATTAGCAAAAGATAAAGGTTATATTGATGTAAATAATCATAATGTTGTTAATGCTTTGTCTAAATATGTTAAACAAAATCAACAAAACCCATTTAATTCTTCTGCTGTTTTTGAAATACAATCAAAAGTATATGCTAAATATTCAGAACAAATTAAAAAAGTATCATTAGAGTATGTTGCTTATATTAATAATAAAGATTTTGCTAATAATACAGGTTCAAATAATAAAACCCAAAAATATGATTATAATTCTGAAAAATCAGATGATACTAAATTAAAAAGTATAGCAAAAGAATTAGATAAAATTGTAGTTAATTATGAACATGATTTAAGTAATGAGATTAGAAAAGCATTTTACAGTACAAATTCATATAAAAATTATGGTAATGCTAATGCTTCTGTGCAATCTATTACTGGTAATGGTCAATATACTAATGTATTAAAAATGGCACAACAAAATGCTGAAACACTAGGATGGTCAACTGCTGGCTTATTTTATATTGGTATTACTAATAGTATTAGTCAAGCACAAGAAGCAGCAACATTATTGCCAAATGTAATTCCAGCTACTTATGATGGTTTAATATCTAGTAGTGATGCTGTTGTGACTACAACTAACCCAACACAATATATTAAAAGATATAATGGTTATGCTTTAGGTGATAATAATATTGAAGGGTATAATGTAAAAAAATATTCAGTATCTAACTTTGGTGAACCACAAAATTCATCACAAGATAAAATGGCTGCTGTAAGTAGTGTTCTTGGATTTAATTTAAGTGACTTAAGTTCAACTGGTCGTCATCCAATTGTAATTATTACAGAAGCAGGGCATAGATTTATGGCTATTGCTGATTTGTATAATAAATCATTAAAAGAGGAAGCTTTACAAAATGCAAGAGATAGTGCTGTAAAAGCAAAAGAAAATGGTGGTAAAACTACTTCTGGTGGTGGGCCTGCTGATAATAAATCATACTTTGTTGTAATGGGGTTAACAGCAATTACAATTTTAGGAGCTATGTTAGCTTATGTAATTCCAGTTATGCCTATGTTAATTTGGTTTATGGCACTTTTAGGTTGGTTAGTGTCAGTAGTTGAAGCAATATTTATGGGTCCGTTATGGGGGGCAATGCATGTACATCCAGAAGGAAGTAAATATGTAGGTAAAGGGGCAAGTGGTTATTCATTATTAGTTAGTTTAGCATTAAGACCAACATTAATGATTCTAGGTTTTATTGCTTCAATTGTATTGGTGCAAATATTTGGTATGTTTGTAAACTACTTATTTGTAATTGGTTTTGATATTTCAATGAGTGGAAATAACACTACAAGTTCATCTTGGTTATCTACTGTTGCTGCTTATATGATTTATACTATATTTATGGCAACTTTAATTTTCAAAATGTTTGGAATTATTACAACTATACCAGATAAATCTACTAAATGGTTTGGTGGTCAAAGTGGTGATTTAGGTGATTATGCTAATTCTGCTTCACAAGAAACCAAAAATAAAGTTGAACAAACTTCTGGTTCTCTTGCTTCTCCATACTCCAATTTAGTTAGTAAACCAAATGCCAAAGAATTAGAAGATGTTAGAAATAGTGTTGGTGGTGGAAGCACAATGCACAGTTCAACAGGTGGTAATGGTAATTTAAATGGCTCTCTTGCTGGTAATGGTGTTAGTGTAAGTGATAATGATATAAAATCTGGTAGTGATATTAAGAAAAATAATGAAAATGGTGGATTAAACCAAGAATCATTACCAACACAAAATAATATCATGCCAACTGAATCGAGTTATGATACATCTGACACTTCATCTATTGTTGGCAATAATAATGGTGGTGTTAATGCAGATGGTGATAATGCAGCATTTGTTGACAAACATCATGTAGCAACAAGTGAACAACCAAAACCAGTTGGAAAAGAAGATACTGCTAAATTTAAAAATTTACATGAAGATGCTGAAAGCTTTTTAACTAATAATAATGTCCCATCTGCTGATGCTGAAAGATTTGCTGATACAATAGCATCAAATGGTTGGTCAAATAGTAATGAAGCAAAAGGGTTTAAAGAATTATCAAATGAAGACTTTAATGTTACAAAACCAAATGAACCAGAGAAAAATATGGATAAATTGGTATCTAATATTAGTGAAGCATTTAATAACCCAACAAAAGTTCAAGCAATGAATAAAGGTGAAATTCAAGCAATTGATGTGGTTAAAGAGGCAATAAATAATAGTAATAGTAAATTTGGTGATGAAAAATTATAATAATTACTAAATAAAAAAATACAGGTTTAAAAGCCTGTATTTTTTTGTTAAAATAATATTAATTATATTTAAATGAGAGAAAATATATGGTATGGTTTAGAAGAATTTTTTATTTTTTAATCACAAATATTGCATTTGTATTTATATTATCAATAACTGCTTTTGTATTATCAAAAACCTTTGGTATAAATATTTATGATAATAATGTATCATCAATAATGATTTATTCATTAATAATTGGTTTTACTGGTTCTTTTATCAGTCTTTTATTGTCTAAAAAAATGGCAATGTTTACAACAAAAACCCAATTAATAACAGTTCCATCAACACATCATGAACATTTAATTTATAGTACAATAGCACAATTATCTGAAAAAGCTGGAATTAAAATGCCAGATGTAGGAATTTATGAAAATGATTCACCTAATGCTTTTGCAACTGGTTATTCAAAAAACAGCTCATTAGTTTCTGTAAGCACTGGATTATTATATTGTATGGATGATGATGAAATTAAAGGTGTTTTAGCACATGAAATGGCACACATTATAAATGGTGATATGATTACATTGACTTTAATTCAAGGTGTTGTAAATACATTTGTTATTGCTTTATCTAGAGTATTAACAAACTTAATAACAGCTTGGGATGAAAGAATTGGAGCAATTATGGGAATGGTAATCTATTTGTTATTACAAGTTGGACTGGGATTTTTAGGTAGTTTGATTGTATCATATTTTTCAAGATTAAGAGAGTATAGAGCAGATGAAGGTTCAGTGTCTCTTATGAATGATAAAAAATATATGATTAAAGCTTTACAAAAACTTGAAAGTTTTCAAAACAATGAAAATATTAAAGAAGATGATTTAATTCTTAATAGTAAAGGTTTAAATGCTTTTGGAATTAATGGTTTTCAAAATATTATTACTTTATTTTCAACACACCCAAAACTATCAGATAGAATTAAAAATTTGAATAAATAATTATGTAAAATAAAAAAAAGTAAGCATTTATAGCTTACTTTTTTTATTATTAATTACTCTTCATCTTTTGTGTTTTCTAATTCATAATCAATTTCTTCATCATTTTTGCTAATTTTCTTTCTACCTCTTTTCTTTTTGTCTGGTGACTTTTCTTGTGAAGATGGTTCAAAACAAATTTTTAATTGATTGTAATCAGCATTTAAATTTAATTTTTGTAATGCTTTTGCCTCTATTTGCCTTACACGCTCCCTTGTAACATTAAATTCTTTGCCAATTTCTTCTAATGTATGGTCTTTTTGAAGTGTAATACCAAATCTCATATCAATAACTCTTCTTTCTCTATCTGTTAAATCATTTTTCATAGCATCTAAAATAATTTTCTTTAAATGAGCTTTACTTAAACTTTCTTCTGGTGTATCAAAATGATGGTCTGGGATTAAATCAACAAACGCTGTTTCTCCATCTTCACCAACAACATTTTCCAAAGAATTTGGTTCGATTGATACTGTCATTAATGAACTAACTCTTTCAATAGGCATATTAACATGTTCAGCAATTAAAACTTCATTAGGTTCTTTGTTATATTTTTGTAAGTATTCATTTTTGAATTTTTTGATTTTATTTAAAACTTCAATTAAATGAACTGGTAGTCTAATTCCTCTTGATTGGTCTGCTAAACATCTAACAATTGCTTGTCTAATCCACCAAGTAGCATAAGTTGAAAATTTATAACCTAATCTATAATCAAATTTATCAACTGCTTTAATTAAACCAGCATTACCCTCTTGAACCAAATCTTCTTTATCCATACCTTTATTTTCATACATAGTAGCAATAGACATAACTAATCTTAAATTAGATTTAATTAATTTATCCTTAAATTTTTCAGCACCTAAAAAGCTATGTTCAATTTGTTTTCTAAATAAATTAACAAAAAACCCAATTTGAACACCACCTAATTCATTTTCAATAACATATAATCTTTCAATATATCTGTTTAATTGTGGTGATAATGGTTTTAAAACTTTATTATATGATGGATTAACAGCAATGTAATTTTCAATATAATGTTTATCAATAAAATTATTATTTAAATCATATAAAATTTCAGGTGGTAAATCATGTGCTTTTATAATGGTTTTAATTTCATTCATTATACTATAAACTCTTTTTCTATATTCTTTTGTAATATTGAAAAATTTGTTTAACATAACCACATTAAATTTAATTTGAGAAGTATAATTTACAATGTTTAATTGTATTTCAAGATATTTTTCATACCAATCATTAATTTTAGCTCTGTTTTCATATAAATAACTTGCTTGTTTAGCATCTTCCTCTAATTTTATGATTATTTTTAATAATTTATTTTTTGTTTCAAGAACCTTTTCTTCATTTTTAAAAGCATCATTTGGCTCTAATTTAGCTTTCTTTTTAATTTTAGACACATCTTCATTTTCAATTAGACCCTCAATATAGTTTTCTATTTTCATATCTGGGTCATTTCTAGCAATAATGCCAATTTTTATAATTTCATTTTGAATAATAGGAAGTGAATTTAAACCATGACTTAACATATTTAAATAACTTTCTATTCTTCTAGAAAGCATCTCTTCTTCTTCTTTATTTTTTAACAAAGGAAGCTTTGACATATCTTTCATATAAAGTTTACTAGAGTCTATTTTACTAGATGTGTCATTTTTATGAAAGTTTTTAATATCTTCTTCTTTTTTAGAGAATCTTTGGTCTAAATCATTAAATAAAAAATCATCATCATTTAAATCATCATCAACACAACTGTCATTATCACCTGAATGCATACTATCATTAAAATAAGTGGCAGCATCCTCTTCTGTTTAAACATAAAAATATTATTTTTTTCTAATAACTCATTAACATTTTCAATATTTAAATCACTTAATTGTAATTCTGTTATATCTTCAAAATCTGAGTTTAAAATGTAACCGCCATTTTCTTTTAATATTAAATTAAAATCACCTATATAATCATCAATATCAAACCCATGTTTTTCAATATCATCAAATTTATTAAAATGTTCTTTTGCTTCTTTATCATTTGCATGTAGAACAATATTAAATTTAGACAATTCTTTTTTATAATGTTCTAAATTGTTTTCACTAATTTTTGATTTTGTCACTCTATTAAAATCAGAGTGTTTAATATAACCACCATTTTGTTCTTGCATAAAATATAAGTCTGTTACAAATTCATTTATATCTACTAAATTATTATTATCCATGTTAATTCCTAAGACATAAGCATTATTAAGTGATTTATATTTGAATGTCAAGGTTTAAGAAAATAAATGTGAAATATTGTAAAGTTATTTTTACAATATTAACTTTTTTTAAATTTTATTTAAAAAAAGTTAATATTTTTAAAATAATCTTTTATATTATATATTAATTAAAAATGGTGTTTAAAAAATCATGATAGATTATAATAATGTTTCTGAAAATGATATTTTTAATGATGTGTTTTTATCAGGTTTAAGAAAAAATACAGAGAATAAAAACTCTGAGATAGAAAATTTTAATGAATATAATAAAAAAATGGAGTTGTTAAAGCCAATTGAAGCTTTTTTAAATAAAATTAAAAATATTGATGATGCTACTGTAAGAAGTTATAAAGATTATAATGGTACAAACTCAGTATATGCTCCAAAAGAAAGATTTAATTATGTTATTCATGAATCAACAAACAAATTAAGTTTTAAATCACCATGTATTTATATTATAAATCCAGCAAAAATAGAAATATCAATTTCAGACAATCAAGAAAAAAATGGGTTATACATTATTACTTGTGGTGTACATCATCCAGATAATTTTTTAATTTTAGCCAAAAGATATGAAAATCATAAAGAGGTGTTAATGGCTTTATCTAACTTCTTTTCAAAAAATATTTTTTTAAATGATAAATAATTTAATCTATATATGATATTTAGCTAATATTGAATTGATAGCATTTACATTTTCATTAATTACATTTTCAATTAAATTTAGTGGTAATAAAAAAAATTCTTTGATTTTTATATCACTAAATCCAATTTGAACCAAATCTTTATGTATTAAATTTTCTAAATGAATATCTTTTGTTTCAATGATTTTGATAAAATTTAAATGATACAAATTTCCTGCTGAATTTAGTGATTTTAATCTTTTAATTGGATTTTTTGTCATACCAACTTTATAATATTTATTATTAGGATTGTTGGCAATATAAATATATCCACTGTTTTCATTTATATAATCATTAATACAATCTAAACATAAGTCATTATGTGGATAATCATTTGATATTGTTATTGGATTAATTTTGTCTAATATTAATTGATTTATAATAAGTTCTTTATAAATTTCTTTTCTTATATCACCATTGTTATATAAAATTATATTATCAATTCTTTTGTTTAAATTTTCACTTTCTAACATTACTATTTACTTCTTTATTGTTATTATTAGTTGTAAGATTACTTACAACTTTTTTTTGAATTTGATTATTTACAATTGCTTTTTGTTTTTTTCTGTTAGCAAAAAACTCTTTTATTTTTTTTGTAATAAAGAAAAAAACAAATGATAAGGTTATTAGTGATAATATTAAATACAAAAAATTATAATTAAATTGACTAATAGATTTTTTCAAAATTTCATTTGATTTGTCTTTATTGAATTTTTGAACTGAATTTGTATTATTTACTTGAGTATCATTATACTTATAATCTATAAATGTAATTGGTTCATTTTTTACTTTTATTTTGTTATAATCAACATAATTATTTTCAACTAATATTTTATACCTTTCTTTTTCACCTTGTATTCTAGCATCTTCACTTTTTAATTTATTTTTATAAGCTATTGTTTCTTCATCATCATATTCTGAATAATCTTCTTCAACATCTTCTTCATTTTTTTTAGTTTTACTTTTAGTGTCTAATTTAGGGTCTGCACTAGGAAATAATTCAATAATAGAGTCTTCTAAATTTTTATATTTATATGTTCCATTTGGTAATATCCCTAACATATTATCAGTAATTCTATTTTGGTTATTTAAACGATTATCTAATTGTGGTTTTGAACTTTCATTCTTAGATATATTTTTTTTATTGTTTTTTGTTTTAGGATTTCCAGTTGAAACACTTCCATTATTTTTAAATAAACTTTCAGTTCCATCACTGTTTATTTTACTTGATTCTATGATGTTGACATTTTTTTCAACAACTTCAAATTCGGCATAAGCTAGTGAAATATTAAGAAATAAAATACATTTAATAAATATGATTTTTTTAAAGCTCATAATTAACTTTTTAGTATATTGATATTGATGAAGATTATTTCATTTAAAGGTAAAAGTCAATAATTTTATGATTAAATATGTAAAAATATGAAAAAATTATTTATAAATTATTTGTGTTGCAGTTATATATTATTTATAATATTTTTAACTTTAATAAAGATGCTTATGAAAAAGTTGAAATTATATAACAAAAAATTCAAATTATTATTATTAAGTTCATATGTTATATTAACAATGCCAGTGAATGAATTATTTGCTGAAACAATTTTAAACTATTCACCAAATTTAGATAAAAACAAAAAAACAATATCTTTATTTACAAGTAGTGGTAACATTTCAGTTGAAAATAACTCATCATCAAATTTAAATAGAATTTCATTAACTAAAAATACTATTGTAAAACAAAGTCAAAGAAACAAATATGTAAGAAATTATTATGCTGATGAAAAAAATAATTTTGTAAGAACATACAACTTAAAAGACAATAATATTAATATTAAAAAAGTTAAAGAAAAAATGTCTGAATTAGGGTATTCATTTAGTAGCATAAATGGAACATTTGATAAAGAATTACAAGAAAATATAAAAATTTATCAAAATGAAATTGGTTTAAATGAAACAGGTTCTATTGATGAAATTACATGGAAAAATTTATTTATAACAAATGAAGAAGTTCAAAAAATTACTGAATTTAATCAAAAAGAATATTTAAGATTTAAAAATGAATTTGTCAAAGAGAAGGATAAAAAAGATTTTTCAGAATATATTGTTGTGAATATACCATCTTATAAACTTAATATGTTTGATAGTGATGATGAAGTTTTATTTACATCAAATGTGATTATTGGTAAAAATAGTCAAAAAACTCCTTTTGATACATTAAGAATCACATCATTAAAATATAACCCTACTTGGACTCCAACACCTAATATGTTAAAAACAAGTTTGTTTAAAGATGGTGGAGTGAATAAAAGTTGGATTAAATCTCATGGAATAGAAGTTTATAATTCTAGTGGTGAAAGAGTGGGGGTAGACAATATTAGTTCTGAAAATATGCGTTCATATAGATATACTCAACCATCTGGTGATAATAATGCACTTGGTAGGTTAAAATTTGAAACAAACAGTTCAAAAAACATTTATTTACATGACACAAATAATAAAAAACTTTTTAAAAACAATAAAAGAGATTTTTCTTCTGGATGTATAAGAGTTGAAGGGTATGAAGATTTAGCAAAACTTTTAAAAGAAGAAAGTAAAGTAGACAAAGGTTTAAGTGGTAAAAAAATGTATTTTGATAAAGTAGATAATGAAGTTCCTGTATTCTTTACATATTTCTTATCAGAAGAAAACAATGGTAATGATACATTCTATGTTGATATTTACAAAAAATTAAAATAATTTATTTTTTTCAAAAAAATAATATCATCTTTATAAGTATATTTGCTATAATATCAAATATACTTATTTTTTTTAGAGAATTATGTCAAACATAAAATATACAAATTTAAAATTATTTACTTCTGCTTCAAATGAAAAAGGTTTAATGGATATTGATGAAGCTATTGATAAAGCTATTAGTGATGGAGCTACATCATTAGCTTTAACAGACGTAAATAGTATGTCATTCGCAATTCAATTTTATCAAGCTTGTCAAAAGAAAAAAATAAAGCCTATTATTGGTGTTCAATTATCTGTAAGAAACATTGAAATGTTTCATGATAAAGAAATTTATAACACTTACAATGTTACTTTGTTAGCAAAAAATCAAAATGGTTATAAAAATATTATTAAATTAATTACATTAGTTAATTCAGGAAAACATTTAGAAAAAATTGATGAAAATCAAATAACAAAAGAATTATTAGAAGATGTTGTTGTAATGACAGGTGGTATGGAAAGTTACTTTGGTTTGACATTAAAAAGCAATAGATATAATGCAAGTGAAAAAGTAAAAAAAATGAATGATAAAATTCAATTTTGGAAATCATTAACAAGTGATTTTTATATTGAAATTCAAAGGCATGGTGGTAACTTTGAAAATGAACTTAATTCAGTTATTGTGCCATTGTCAGTAAATAATGATGTTCCTTTAATTGCCACAAATGATACTTTATTTTTGAATAAAAGTGATTATATTTATCATGAAGCAATTGTTTGTGATAAATCAAAAGAAAGTAAAACGAATAAAGAGTTATACTCATTCTCAAGAAAAAGTGATTATACCCCTGAACAATATTTTAAAACTTCAGAAGAAATGAATGAGTTGTTTTATGATATTCCAAATGCATTAGAAAATACTAATGCTATTGCTGATATGTGTAATGTTGAAATTAAGTTAAATGAAGTGTTTTTACCAGAAATATCTTCACCTAATCCAACTGAAAGTATTAATGAATATTTTTATCGTTTATCAAAAGAAGGTCTTGATGAAATCTTTGAACGTGAAAAAGAAATATTAGGTGATGAATATAATGGTGATATGGAACAAACATATAGAGATAGATTAGATTTTGAATTAAAAATTATTGATGGAATGGGATTTCAAAGCTATTTCTTAATTGTATCTGAATTTATTACATGGGCTAAGTTAAATGATATACCAGTTGGGCCTGGTAGGGGTTCTGGTGCTGGTTCATTGGTTGCATATGCTTTAAAAATTACAGACTTAGACCCATTAAAATATAATTTACTTTTTGAGCGTTTCTTAAACCCAGAACGTGTTTCTATGCCTGACTTTGACATTGACTTTTGTGAAAATGGTAGAGAAAGTGTAATACAACATGTAAGAAATATTTATGGCTCTAATTCTGTATCACAAATTCTTGCTTTTGGTAAGTATCAAGAAAAAAACTCATTAGACTCTTCATGTAGAATTTTAGGACATAACAGTAATGAAATGTATGTTAAAGAAATTAAAGAAATTGTAGGTTTAAAAGATGAAAATAAAAATGAACTTGATATTGAAGAAGAAGATGAAGTTAATTTAAATGAAAGTGAATTTTTAAATACAATTTTAAAAGATAACACAAAAGCAAAACATAGAATTCAAGATGATACTGAATTTGATGAAGTGTTAAATATTTCAGCTAAATTAGTTGGGAAAATGAGAAATATTGGTGTTCATGCTAGTGGTGTTTTAATTTCTAACTCTAATGTTGATAATTATGTGCCTATTAATAATATTGGTGGTAGGGTTGTTAGTCAATATGATAAAGTCGATGTTGAATTAGCAGGATTGGTTAAATTTGACTTTTTAGGTTTGAAAAACTTAACTGTTATTAAAGAAGCATTGGATTTAATTAATGATTCAAGAGAAAAACAAAATTTAAGTAAAATAACAACACATCATATTAATGCCAATATTTATGATGAAAATGTTTATAAAGATATTTTTGCTAATGGTAATACATTAAATGTATTCCAATTCGCTTCTCCACCTATGAGAAAAATGTTAAAAGATGCTGAACCTGATAGATTTGAAGATTTAATCGCCTTAGTATCTTTGTTCAGACCTGGCCCAATGGATAATATCCCATCATTTATTGCTCGTAAAAAAGGTATTGAACCAATAGTTCATTTAGATGTTAATTGTCAAGCATTGATTGATATTTTAGAACCTACTTATGGAATTATTGTTTATCAAGAACAAGTTATGCAAATTGCTCAGGCATATGCTGGATATACATTGGGTGGTGCTGACTTACTTAGAAGAGCAATGGGTAAAAAGAAGCCAGAAGAAATGGCTAAACAAAAAGGTGTTTTTGTTGATGGTGCTGTTAAAAATGGTTACTCAGAAGAAAAGGCAATTGAGATTTTTGAATTAATGGAAAAGTTTGCTGCTTATGGATTTAATAAATCTCATGCTGCTGCGTATGCCTTAGTAAGTTTTCAAACAGCATGGTTAAAAAAATACTATCCAGCACAATATTTAACAGCAGTATTAAATTCACAAATTGGTGAAAATAAGAATAAAGATATTTATATTTCATTAGAAGATGCTAGATTAAATGGTTTAAATGTATTGCCAATTGATATTAATTTTAGTTATCAAAAATTTGTTATTGATGAAAACCATAATATTAGAATGCCATTTACTGTTATTAAAGGTGTAAGTAAAGCTCAAATATCACAAATTATCAATAATAGAGAAAAATTAAGAGAAGATAATCTATTAGAAGAAAGTGATAAAGTTTATAACTCTTTCTTTGATTTTATTAAAGATAATAGAAAATTATTAAAAGAAAGTGTTATGAAACCATTAATTGAAATCAATACATTTTATAATATTGAAACAATTGAAAATCAATCTTGGTTATTAGAAAATTCTAAATTAATGCTAAATCAAATTAATGCTGAATTAGGTAATGATGATAGTATTTTTGGATACTTAAGTGATGTTTATAGAAAAAATAAAAGAGTTAAAGTCGAAAATGTGGAATATAAAAAAGTTGAACCATTTAATTTACATGAAAGACTACAACTCGAATATAATAAAACTAACTTTATTTTTAATAAATCTTTATTAAATGAATTGTATTTAGAGAAAATTGGTAATGATGAAAATTTTAAATCTTCATTTGTTGAAATAGCTGATTTAGAAGATTGTTGGAATAGTTATGTTGATGAATATAAAGAAGCAAATCCAACTGTAAATCAAGCACCACCAAAAGAAATTCTTGTAAATGCTGTTTTAACTGAATCAGCAAAAGTAAATAAATATAATAAATTAAAAGTAATTTTTGATTTTTATGATGCTTCTGGTTTTATGTGTGAAACTGGTTTTGGTAAAGCATTTTTTGACTATAAATTTAAAATGTTTGATATTTATACATTAAAATTAGAGTTATATCAAAAAGAATATGATTTTGGTGTAAGAATTAAAGATGCTTATACATTAGAACAAACAAAAGAATATTTATATAAAAATGCTGAATTAGATGTTTCAAAATCTACTGCTAGTATTCATGATATTTTAAGTATTATTGAACCTTATTTAAATAAAAAGGAAACAAGTTATAGAAATATAGAATTATTGTTACCAAATAATGAAACTATTAATATTTTTTATAAAGACCAGTTAGTTGAAGATTTAAAAGCATTAGATATAAATATTTCTTTTGGTTTAAATGATGGTGTAATATCCCCTAATACATTTAAAAATCATTTGTCTAATAAAGTTCCTTTTGATATTTTAAAAGATGATTATATTCAAAACTTTAAACATTTAAAAGAAGCTACTACAACCAAAACATATAACAATAATGGTGAAATAATTAATGCTGATTTAACTAAAAAAATAGATATAAAAAGATTAGATGTTGTTATGGGTAATCTAAGCTCAACTCCAACTGAATATTTAGTAATGGTATATGTTTCTGAAAAAAGAAATCACCCAGAAAAAGATATGACTTTTATAACAGTTAATGACCATTCAGCAGAAATTAGTTTGGCAAGATTTGATGATTTATTTAGAGGATATGATTTTGAAGAAGAAGAATATTATATTTTAAAAATTACTGCTTCAAATTCAGTTAATGCTCAAAAACCTAAATTATTATTAGATGATGTTTATACATTACAAGATTTGGATAAAAAAATATATAAAGATATTCATTTCCATGAAGATGATATTAGCAAATTTAAAGAATTAATTTCTAGTAAATTTAAAGAAACTAATAGTATTGATGTAGATAAAAATTATATCACATTCAATGTAAATGATGAAAAATTTATTTATGAATATTCAAGTGAATTAGTGAACATTTTAAATAATAACTTTGCTTATTATTTTAATAAAATTAATTATGAAACATTAGATATAAATAATGATGTAAATAACCCATCTTTTGTTTATAAAGAAAAAGCTGGAATTTTTGCTAAATCTGGTTTTTCAAAAATAAAAAATGTAACTAATATACAAAATGTATTACCTAATAAAGAAAGAGTGATTATTTCTGGAATCATAAAAAAAGCAACAAAATTTCAAGCATCTGCTTCTAAAAAAGATATGATGAGAATTGAATTGGCTGATGAAAGTGGAGCAACAACATTAATTAGTTTTGATAACTCATTATATAATGTGAAAATGGATGAAGGTGATTTAATTACAGCAAAAGTAACTCAAAATGTGAGAGATAATGAAGTTACATTGATTGTTAATGAAGTTTATACATTAGAAGATACACTCAAAATTAATGCTAAATTTGTTGCTATTCTTTGTGAAGAAAAAGATTATGATTTTATTAGAGAAACATCTAAAAAGTATGAAGTGGATAATGAATTGTATAATGAAAAAAATGCTACTGTTAAAAATATGGGTATTGGATTCAATGTAACAGTTCATGAAAAATATAAAGATGAATTTGGTGTTGTTCAAATAAGAAGAAACAAAGAATTTTTACCATTATCTATTGTTTATAGTTCTGATTTTATTGATGAAATGAAAGATAAATTTGGTGAAAAAAATGTTAAGTTAATAATGAAACCTACTGTTCCTGTAACTAATTATCCAATGATAAATGAAATTCCATTTGATAAAAAATCAGTAAAATCATCTAAAGTTTATAAAAAGTAAATAAATATTTTACTTTAAAATTGTGTTATTAGATTATATTTTTTATATTATATAAATCCAATAACACAATTTTTTATGGAAAAAATATTAAATATAATTAAAAAATCTTATAAATCAATAATAAAAAACTCATATAAGTTTGATTCATTGTTTGAATTAAGTGTTTTTTATATAACTATATTATTTTTAAATTTACTTTTTAATTACTTTAATAGTGGTGAATCTAATTTTAATCTAACAATAATGTTTTGTTCATTGTTAGTTGGTATTATTTATATAACAAAATATTTTTTTAATAAATATAGCTATACAATAAATTTAGTTGTATCTTTATTAACATATTTATTATTTGTTTTTATATTAAATATTTATATGTATTCAACAAAAGATTTAATTATTTATTCATTAATACCTTTTATTTTTAATTTAAATATATTTAACTATGTTAAAAATAAATTTAATTTTGATTTTTTAATTTTTATTTATTTAAAAGATAATAATATAACAAATAAATTAATAATTGATGAAAATAATATTATTAATTCAAAAAATGAAAATTTTATTAAACCAAATATAGATGTTTATACTAATAATATGAATATAAATTTTGAAAAAGTAGAATTTTATAAAGAGATAAGGAATCTTCTTAATTTTTTTGAATATTACAATTTAAATAATGAACATGAAAAAGTTTCAGAATATAAAAATAAAGGAACTTTTTTAATACATTCAAATATTATATTATTAATATTTACCCACTTTATTTCAATTAATCATCAATTAATGAATTTTTTTATAAAAAAAGATAAAAGTAATAATGATGTTATATTAACAATATATTTTGAAAATAATAATAAAAATGGATTTTTAAATTTTGAAAATTTTGAAAATTTAATTTATCAAAATTTTAATCAAAATGAAGATTATGATTTAAAAATTTCTAAATCAAGTAAAAGTGAAAATATTGTGAAAATACTGTTAAGATTTGTCAAAAAATAATTGACAAAAAAGGTATTTATTTATATTATTGTATTAATTTAAAATGATATTAATAATATGAAAATCACAAATATTTTAATGCCAGTTACATTTTCAATTTTATTGTCATCATGTGCTGGTTTATATAACCCTAATACAGCACAAGTTGTTGATGGTACTAATAATATTGCTAATCAACCATTGGTAAATGACCAAGTTAAATTAGAAAAATCTGAAATTATAGTGCATTATGTTGTTAAAGGTGATACTTTATATAATATTTCAAAAAGATATAATGCTGGAATTAATGACATTATAGTGTTAAATAATATTCAAAATAATAACATTATGTTAGGTCAAAATTTAAAAATAAGAACAAATACAAATGGTAATTCTACAACATATAATGCGAATCAGTCAACTCATCAAACAATAAAACGAATTGTTAATCAACATCAATATAACAACATAAACCCATATAACCAAGATTCTAATGGTAAAAATTATGATGATAGTTATGTTGGCACAAAAGAATCTTATTCATCAAATAATAAAGTAAATAATTACTTATTAAAAACAAACAATAAATCATCTAATCCTACCTTTTTAAGTAGGTATGCACCAAAATTTTAATTTTTTTTGTATAATATCTTTATTGATTTAAATAATAAAGAATATAAAGTATGTTTAATATAAACAATGAAGATAAATTCTATGTAAGTGATAGTAATAATAGTTCTATTAATGCTATTCATGAATTTATTATTAAAAATTCAACTTTTTTACCAAATGAAATACCAAAAGAAGTTGGTGTATTAAAAAGTTTTGATATTACTATTAATGAAGGAAGAGTTACTAATGATAATAAATTAAAATATGATTTTACAATTGAAGAATATCAAGATGTTCAAAATGAAATAAGACATAGTTTAAAAGAATATCTTAGAAAATCTAGTAAATTCTCTTTAAAAAAAATAAAAAATGATGTTTTTAAGTCAATAAAACAAAAAGATATTATTAATAATCCAAAAATTGATAATTTGTTTAAAGCAATTATATATCAAGAAAATATTATTCAACTTGGAGAAGAGGTCTTTGAAATTTATATTTTAAAAGAATCTTTAATTAAAGAGTTAAATATCATTGAAGTTGCTAAATCAAAAGCAAAGGGTAATGTTAAAATAAGTGCTGAATTACTTAATAAAATTATAGCAACAAAATCTTTTACAAAACCTGATGGCACTATTGGGTATATGAGTGAAGAACAAAAGGCATCTGTTTATACTTCTGCTAATAGAGATGAAACATTGTCTATTGTAGAAGGGGTTGCTGGTGCTGGTAAATCATCAACAATGTCTGTCATTAAGGAAGCATATGAAATCATGGGTTTTAGTGCTTTTGGTATTGCTTTATCTTGGAATGCTGCTGGTGTATTGGCTAATGAAACAAAAATGGAAACAAGAGCAATGGATAGTTTCTTAAGTGTAGCAGAAAAAAATGTTCTGAATGGAGAAGACCCATTTAATAAACCAACTTTAATTATTGTTGATGAAGCTGGTTTAATTGGCACAAATCAAATGGATAGATTTTTAAAAGTTGTTAAAGCATCTAGTCAAACAATAAAAATTATATTAAGTGGTGATAGTACACAATTATCTCCTATTGGAACATCAAATGCTCTAGAATTGTTAGGTAGAACAGTTAATAAAAATTGTATTGGTACAATAAAAACAATTAGAAGACAAGATTCTATTCCTCATGTTGAGGCAGTTATGAGATTAAGAGATGGCTATTCTGGTCAAGCTCTTTATATTTATCAACAGCAAGAAATGTTTAAATGGTGTGAAGATTCAAAAGATGTTATTGATAGTGTATTAACAGATTATTTTTCTGATTTAATTGAATATCCAAATCAAACAAGTTTAATTTTATCATTATCTAATAATGAAGTTAGTGCTATTAATCAAGAAATTCAAGAAACATTAAAAAAACTAAAAAGAATAAGTGGTTCTGGTTATCAAATATCATCAACTGATTGTTCATCAAGAGACCCTGAAACTATTAATTTATATGTTGGTGATAAAATTAGTTTCCGTAAAAATGATAAAAAAAGAGATTTTGAAGTAAAAAATGGCAAAGGTGAAGTTGTTGATTTTATGATTGCTAATAGAACACCTGGAGTTATTGAAAAAATTGTTTCATTAGCTGATGGCTCTTATGATTTACATGTAAGGTTAACTGGTGATAATTCCGATTTAACAACAATAGTAAATACTAAAAAATACATATATGAAGATAATTTTTCTGTGCCAATTGTATTAAATTATGCTATGTCAATATATTCAAGTCAAGGTCAAACAGTTGATAAAGTATATTTAATTGATGGTAAACAAATGCATAGACGTTATTCTTATGTAGCTTGTTCAAGACATAGAAGGGAAATGAAAATTTACTTTAATAAAAGTGAATTGTTTAATAGATATATGTTAAGTTCACAGAAAAAAAATTATAAAGAAGAAGATATAGCAAAAGAAAAAGCAAAATTTAAACTGTCTGATTATTTACAAATTGTTAGTAAATCTTGGGGTAGAAGAGAATCATCTCCATCTGCTATATTTGAATTTTTGGATTTATATGAAAAATTAAACTCTTCTAACAGAAAATTTAAATCTAATGAAGATAAATATGATTTTTTAATGAAAAAAAGATTAGAAGAAAATAATATTGAAATTAAAAAAACAGAAATCAAGCCATTTGATGCTGTTGAAGATAACTTAGATACACCATCTTTTTTTAGACAAGAAGCAAGAAAAATTGATATTAAAAAAATTAGGTCTAATGATTGGGAATTGTATATGAAAGAGTTTATTTCATCTAAATTGGAATATTCAGAAATAGATTCTATTAATAAAGTTATAAATAATGAAAAAGTTACTTTAAATGACATGCCTTTTTTAGAAAAAAATTTACTTTTAGTTAATAATGAATTAACTGATGATTTGTTTAAGAAATTAAGGGGTGTTTATTTTGAAATTGGTAAAGGTGGAGAATTAAGAGTTATTTCTAAAATTAATAATATTGTTATGTCAAAATATAATTCTTATGGTGAAGATTTATTTAAAGCTGGATTTCCAGTAATTTTTAAATCTCCAAAAACAAATAATGACACACCATATTTAATTGTTCAAGATTTTAATGAAATACTTAAATATATGAATGATTTTTATATTAATGGTAATAATTTAAACATTATTCCAAATATTATTTGGGGGGCAGTTGATGTGAATTATTATTATATAAATGGATTGTTTGATAATAAAAATATACATTTAATTGGTGATGATAAATGGAAAAAAGAAACAAAAGAAAAACTAATTCTAGCAGAAAAAAGTAGTAAATTTTTTGAGGGAAATGTAATTGATTATGATGTTGAAAACACTTCTTTATTGTCAAAACATTTTAAAAAAAATGTTAATAATTCTGTAAGTGAAATTTATGATTTACATGATTATCAAGAAATTAAAGAGCCAATTTTAAAAGAAGAACTATATAAAAAAAATTATAATAAAAAAGTAGAAAATAAAGTTGAAGAAAAAATTATAAAAAATAATGAAGTAAAAATAATAGAAGCAAAAGAAAATGAGTTTGATAAAAGTTTAAATGATAATGATAAAGTAAAAAAAGAAGAGGAAAATAATCAAGTATCAACTGTTATTGATAATAGTTTAAATAAATTAAAAAGTAGCAAATCATTTAAAATGTTTCATTAGACAAAAAAAAGAATAACAATTAAGTTATTCTTTTTTTATAGTTAAATAGTAATTATTTATGAAGTAACATTTTTTTCATTTCTTCATATGGTAAAGTTCCATCAATTCTAAATCCATTTCCAAAAATTGTTGTTGGTGTAGCTGAAATACCTAAAATTTCTGAAAGAGTTAATTGGTCATAAATTGTTTTACAAGTGTTTTTCATTTTATCTTCTGTTGGTTGACTGTTATTTAACTGCCAATTTTCCCAATCTTTATCTTTCTCTGGTGAACAAGCTAATACTCTTGCTTTACCTTTTGCATCTGGGTGTAAAGATGTTAATGGTGACATAATGTAATAAATCTTAACTTTTAATTCATTATCTTGTTTTAGTTTAGGAATCCAATCATTGTCTTGTTTCTTACAGAAAGGGCAGTCTGGGTCAGTAAAAATAAATATGTCTTTAACATTAGTATCACCAGCCTTAGCATTTGTAAACTGAATAACTTCATTAATGTTTAATGCTGAAATGAGTTTAATGTATATTTTACCAAATAATTCTTTTGTTGTAACATCTTGGCTATTTGGGTCTAATGGTTTAAGATTTTTATCATAAAAAATAGATTGATTATTAGCATTTTTAGTAATGAAAAAATCACCACTTCTTGTTGTATAAAAAACTTTATCTTCTAAACCACCAAATAACACAGCATAATAGCCACTATCTAATACCTTAACAATATTTTTAATTGGAAACTCTGCTTTTGGGTTATTGTCAGTGTAGCTTTTAGCAATAGTCTGCATTCCAACATCAACTTCTCTGTTTTGTTGAACGTATTTTTTATCATCAAAAACACCATTAGTATAATAGTATTTATCTTCTTTTTTTCCACTATTCACATTTGTTGAAGTATCTAAGTTTTGTGGTATAGATGATACTTGATTTTCATTTTTAATTGTATTATTTTCAGTTTGACTATTAACTGTTGATTCTGTTGTGTTTACTTCTGTCATTGAACCATCATTTAAAGCATTACTACATGATGACAATAAAAAAACAAAACTTAAACTTGTGGTTATAATTGATTTTTTTAGCATAATAGATTGTTAATTAATAATTATTAAAATAATAAAACAATTGTATATATTTGTCAAAATTATTTATCATTTATAAAATATGTTCATATAATTTAAAAAATAAATAATGTTTGTAATTTTTTTAAATAATTATTACAATATATAATTAATAGTTAGATAAACAAGAGAAAGAGAAAATGACAGTAAACAAAATACATGTTGTAAAAAGAGATGGCACTAAACAGTTATTAGATATTGAAAAGATTCATAAAGTATTAACTTGGGCATGTGATGGTGAAAATGATAAAACTTTAACTCCAATAAAAGGTGTTTCTATTTCAGATATTGAAGCAAAAACTTTTTTGTTTGATAAATTATTTGATGGTGTTAAAACATCAGAAATTCATGAGATTTTAATTAAATCTGCTGCTGAATTAATTGTTGAAAATGAAAATTATGCACAAGTAGCAGCACGTTTGGTTTGGTTTGCTGTTAGAAAAAAGGCATATTCACAAAATATTCCACCACATTTATATGAAATTGTTAAAAAAAATGTGAAATTAGGTAAATATGATTCTGAAATCTTAGATTACTATACAGAAGAAGAATTTAATCAAATGAATGAGTTTGTAGACCATACAAGAGATGATTTATTTATGTATGCTGCTGCAGATACAATGAAAAGTAAATATATTATTCATGATAAAATTACAAAAGATATTTATGAATCATTTCAAATACCTTATATTTTAATTTCGGCTATCTTATTTAAAGATTATGATATTTCATTTAGAATGAAATATGTTAAAGACTTCTATGATGCTTTAAGTTTACATGAAATTTCTTTACCAACACCAATTATGGCTGGTTTAAGAACACCTACCAAACAATTTAGTTCTTGTACTGTTATTGATTCTGCTGACTCATTAGATAGTATTATTGGAACAGCAGGAAGTATAGTTAGATATACATCTAAAAGAGCAGGGATTGGTTTAAATATTGGTAGAATTAGAGCAGTTGGACAGCCAATTAGGGGTGGTGAAGCAGAGCATACTGGTGTTTTTCCATTTGCTAAATTTTTCAACTCTGCATTAAAATCTTGTTCACAAGGCGGTGTAAGAGGTGGTGCTGGAACATTTAATTATCCTATTTGGCATTTAGAAACACCATTTTTAATTGAATTAAAAAATAATAAAGGTACAAATGATACAAGATTAAGAACAGTTGACTATTGTGTTCATATTAATAACTTTATTTATCGTAAATTATTGGATAAAGAAGATTTGTTGTTGTTAAGTCCTAATGAAGTTCCAGAATTATATGAAGCTTTTTATAGTGATGATGAATTATTTGCTAAACTTTATAATGAAATTGAACAACATGGAACTTGTAATGGTGAAAAAGTAACTCAAATTAAAAAAGTAAAAACAACAGAGCTATTTGATAAAGTTATTAAAGAAAGAGTTGAAACAGGTCGTATTTATTTGTTTAATGCAAGTAATGTTTTAAGACAAAAACCTTTTTATGAAAATGTTTATTTAACAAATCTATGTGTTGAAATTGCTTTGCCTACAACACCATCTGATTCATTAAATATTTATTTTGAAAATGTTTTAAGTAACCCATATGTACATGATGATTGGAAAAATCATATTGAACAAGAAATTTTGCCTTATATTAATAATAGAGAGAGAAAAGTTATTGAATCTATTCCTAAAGCAAGATATGTATCACCAAAATTAGCAAAAGTAAATACAATTGAAAAAATGACTAATTTAACAAATTTATATGGTAATGATGATGGTGGTAGGGTTTCATTATGTACACTTGCTGCTATTAATATGGGCAAATTTAAAGATTTAACTAAAAAAGAAGAACATGAAAAAATAAGTCATTTAACTAATTTAACTGTTAGAGCATTGGATTCTTTGTTGGATTATCAAGATTATCCTGTGTTATCTGCACATTTAGCTACATTGGAAAATAGGTCATTGGGTATTGGTGTAATTAATTATGCTTATTTCTTGGCTAAAAATAAAATTCAATGGGGAGAACAAAGAGGTTTAGAGTTAACTCATAAATTTATGGAACACTTTACTCATGGATTAATAAAAGCTTCCGTTCAATTAGCAAAAGAGTTTGGTTCATGTTTAAAAAGAAATAAATATCATGATGGTATTATGCCTTTTGATAATGCTGCTAAATATGATGAAAATCACATTTTATTAAAAGGTAATGATGAATTATCTAAAAAAGCAAAAGATTTATTTGAACAAATAACTTTTCCATTAGAATTGGATTGGGATACATTAAGAGAAGATGCTAAAACATATGGTATTAGAAATGCAACCTTAACAGCATTTATGCCAAGTGAAACTAGTTCTCTTATTTCTAATTCAACAAATGGTATTGAACCACCAAGAAAATTGATAACAACAAAACAAAATAAAGATGTAAATATTACACAAGTAGTTCCTGAATATAAAAGATTACATAATTTTTATCAAACTTATTATGAAATTAAATCATTTGATTATGTGAAAAATGTAAGTGTTATGCAAAAATTTGTTGACCAATCTATTAGTGCTAATACAAGTTCAAATGTACCTATGCCAATTAAAAAAGAGAAAGATGGTAATGCTGTAAATACATCAAGTTTCCTTAAAGTGTTATTATTAGCTAATATTATTGGTGTTAAAACTTTCTATTACCATAACACAGATGATAAAAGTAAAGATGAAGCCTTACTAGATATTAATAATGAAAGTATTTCTGGAAATGTTGATGTTGGTGACGCTGCTGATGACAATGATTGTGGTGATGCTTGTAAAATTTAAAATAATTTATTAATTTTAAAATATATAAAAGATTTAATTATAAATATAATTAAATCTTTTTTTTGTTTATAATATAAACATATATATTAATATATTTAAGGAAATAAAATGGTTGATGAAAATGATTTATTTGAAGAAAAAAGTGAATATAAACATCATATAGAGCAAGAGAAAATAGATAAAATAAAAGGCAAAATGAATATGGATAATATGATTGCCAATTCATTTAGAATGCTTAAACATATGTATTTTAGACATATAAAAGACTGTCAACAGTTTTATGTAAATTATGTTGTTGATGGAGATACAATAGATGTTTCACCAGTTAATATGTTTGGTGAAGTAAACAAAAAGAAATCATTAAGAATTAGGTTAGCTTATATTGATGCTCCAGAAGCACATCAAGAATTTGGTGAACACTCAACTGATTTTTTAAAAAAATTAATTGATAAAGAGAAAGTGTTATTACATATTCAAGGTGCTGATAAATATGAAAGAAAAATAGCTAAAATTTTTGTAAATTACAATAATGTAAATAAAATAATGTTAGAAGAGGGTTATGCTATACTATCACTATATGAAAAATATGAGAGTAGGTTAGAGTATAAATTGTTAGAAAGTTTAGCAAAAGAAAATAAAAAAGGTTTATGGAGTAGAAGTGAATTTCATTCCATGAGACCAGATGAATATAGAAAAAAAACAAATAATAAATTTTAAAAAACATAAGTTGTTGTTAAAAAATGACAAATATTTAAAACTGTTATTTTTTAACAACAACTTATATATATATCATTTACTTTTAATGCTTTTAATTGTATAATTTTTAAAAACAACTAAAGGTAAAATATGAAAAAATTAGCAGTGTTATCAGTAATGGCTATGGCTCTTAGCAGCTCATTTGCTTTCGCAGAGGGTTATTTAACATCTGAACAAAGTGGGCAAAAAGTTCTTAACAACTATGGTGAATGTTGGTTAGTGCAAGAGGAAAAAGGAAATTTAAGGTCAGATTGTGTTGAAATTAAAGAAGAACCAGTAGTGCAAGTTGAAGCTCCTAAACCAGTTCCAGTTCAACCAAAACGATTGATTTTAGATTCATCAGTATTATTTGATTTTGATAAATCTGTTCTTACACAAAATGGTCAAGAAGTTCTTTATAAAGCATCTCAAATTATTCAAGACCCACGTTTCATTGTAGGTCATATTGAAGTTACTGGTTATACAGACCGTTTGGGTTCTGTATCATATAACAAAAATTTATCTGAAAAACGTGCTAGTGCTGTAAAAGATTTCTTTGTTTCTACTGGTATTCCATCAGCTAAAATTGCTTCATATGGAGAAGGTAAAAATAATCAAGTAGTTGATTGTAAAGAAAAAATGTCTTACAGTGCTTTAAAAGAATGCTTGAAACCTAATCGTAGAGTTGAGATTTTAATCAAATAATTTTTAATTAAAATTAAATAAAGAGTAACCAGCTATTTAAATAGTTGGTTATTTTTTTTATACTTGAAATATATAAATAGGTGTTTAATGTGTCTAATTTAATAAAATTTTATATTTTTCAAACTGTTGGCTCTGATTTTAATAACCTTTATAAAATTATTAAAAAAATAGATAAAGAATATCAAGAGGCTTGTTCAAATAAAATGAACAAATATGGAACAGAATTGTATTATAATCTTTATGATTTTAATATAATGAATAATATAGATGATATTAATAAATTTCAAACATCATTAGATAAAGATAAAAATATTAAAAATATGGTAGATAATAATATTGTTAATACAAATTATTTAACTAAATTTAATCAAGTGATACAAGTTTATCCAAGTGTGTTAAATAATCAAAAAATATTTATTTTTAAATCTGATAAAATTTTTAGTTCTGATTTTTTTAATATATTAAAAAAATATTTAAATTTTAATTATTCAATTGATGACTTAATTATTGGGAATAATAATTTTTTTAAAAATATAGAAACAAATATACCTATTACATTTATTTTTGATTTTAATTCAAGATTTATTTTAGATGATAATTATAAACCAGATAATGATTTAAGAATTAAAGAACAAATGTTTAATATGTTTTTACAAGTAGATAAATATAAAAATCTTTCTGAAATAGAAAAACAAAAATTGAAAAAAATTATATATAAAAATCAATTAGATGAGTTTAATATTATATATAATAAAATAAAAAGTAAAATGGAAAAAATGGAATTAATAAATAAAAATAATTTTAATAAAATTGATAATAAAATATAATGTATATATATTATTAAAATTATTGAAGTAATAATTTAAAACATAAGAAATATTATATGAATAAAAACATTGAAATAAATTTAGATACAATCAATATAGAAAAAAATATTTCTAATTATTTGGCATTAGAAGTAACAGAGGTCATATTTCCAACTTTAATAGAAAATGAAATTAATGTTGACGTTTTTTTAAAAGAATTTAATGATAATTTAATTTATTTAATTTATGAGTTATTAAGAAATGAATATGATAAATTTCTTATAACAGATATGTTTACAAATTTTTCAGTTTTAATGTTAAACAATAATAAAAATTTAATGAAACCAAAAAATAAAATAATAAAAAATATTTATAAAGAATCAAAAAATGTTGAAAATATTTTAGATATTCATTTTAATAATACTAATAATAACCCAATAGAAGTTAATTATAATGGTGTTGTTATACAATTTTTTCCAAAATCAAAACTAAAGTCAGTATTAATAAATCTATTTGCTTAATATTAAAATTATGTTAAAATAAGTTTACTAAATAAGAGAAAAATTAATGACAATTTTAAATTTAACCACTAAAAGCAATGGTTTGTTTTTAGCTGATACAGGTCGTGGTATTGCGAGATATGATATTGTAAATCATCCAGAAATTGAAAAAATAACTAAAAATATGCGTGAATTTTATTGGTTTCCAGATGAAATTGATATGAACTCTGATAAAGTTCAATTTCCTAAATTATCTGATGCTGAAAAATTTATTTATACAAAAAATCTTCAAAGACAAATTTTATTGGATACAGAACAAGGTCGTGGACCAATTTCTGTTTTTCTACCTTTCTGCACAGACTCAACATTGGAAAATGCTATTGGTGTTTGGGGTAATACAGAGATGGTTCACTCAGAATCATATACCCACATCATTAGAGCCTTATATCATGACCCATCAGTAGTTTATGAAGAAATCCCCAACATTAAACCAATTGCTGATTGTGCTAAGAGTATTTCATTAGCATATGACAATTTATCAGATTGTATTAATAAAGTGAATGAATATGGTATTCAATCTGTAAAAGAAAAAATTTACTTGGCTTTGATTTCCGCTAATGCATTAGAAGCAATTAGATTTTATGTTTCATTTGCCTGTAACTTCTCATTTAAAGAAAGAAATTTATTAGATTCTTCTTATAAAATTATGAAATTAATTTGTCGTGATGAAAATGTCCATTTGGTATTGGTTAATAAAATTATTAATATTTTAAACAAAACTGACCCAGAATTTAAAGAAATTATTTTAGATAATAGAAGTAAAGCAATTGATATTTTCAATGAAGCTGCAGAACAAGAAAAAGAATGGGCATCATATTTGTTCTCAGAGGGTGCTATATTGTTATTGAATGAAAATATTTTACACAAATTTATTGACCATTTAATGAATATTAGAATGCCTAGTGTTGGTTTAGCTAAATTTAATAGAAATATTACAAACCCTATTTCTTGGTTTGATAAACATTTATCAAACGATTCAATTCAAGTAGCTCCACAAGAAGTAGAAATTGCTTCATATTTAACTGGTAATATTAAAGGTGATTTAAGTAGTGTTAATTTAAAAGAGTTGTGGGATGATTTTTAATTAAAACTAAATAATATGTTGTTTATTCCATATTATTAGAATTAAATTACCTTTAATTATAGTTTAATTCTAATAATTTTAATATAATATAGGTTATTAATATAAATAACCTATATTTTTATTTTAAAGGACAATATATGATAACAAAAATTAAAAAATCTTTTATAAACACTTTTGCTTTACTTACAATTGTTTTACCAGCACTTTCTTTTTCTGCGCCAACCCTTTCAACAAAAATGGGTGCTAATGATGGCAAAGAGTTTGCTACAATGTCTGGTTATATGCAAGGTGCTGCTTTATATTGTGGATGGGAATCAGATGATAAGGATTTTTTGTTTATGCAAAATGCGATTTACAAAGAATTATCAATGAATTTTATGGGTAGAGCATTAGAAATGTATATGGGAATATATTACTCTACAAAACAAAATAATTCTCACCATATTCATCCAGAATTAAGAATTAAAAACTGTAAAGATTTTAGAGTTATCTATGAAAAATCTTTAAGAGGTGCTGGATATAGTAACTCAATATATGGTAATGGTCATAAATTAGGTAACAAATGGGGAAGTATAGGTGGTAATGTTGGTGGTAATAAAATATTTGGTGGTGGTAAATAATTTATTATATTAAAAAAAATATAGATTTTTTAATAAATAAAATATATACTTCAAATTGATAAAAAGAGTAAATAATGAAAAAAACATTACCAGTAGTATTATTAACTATATTTTCAAGTAATTTATCATATTCTTCTACAGTAGATGATTTCAATTCTATTGCTGAATTTTATGGTAAATTTCAAGGTGTTGCTACTTATTGTAATATTGATAAAACAATGATTGCTGAATTTAATAATTACTTTATGAAAGTTGTATCAAGAGCAAATGGTTTATCAAGAGCAGATGTTGAAGAAATATCAAATAATTATAATAATACAACTTTAAAATATTCAAAAATAGGTTTAACTGATAATCAAACATGTGATACATTTAAAAGTGAATATTATAAAGTTAATAATTTAATTAAAACAGGAAAAATAACTGATTTAGCCTTTTCAAATAATTCTCAAACAGAAAGTTATGAACAGGGTGTTGAAACAGTTGTAAATGGTAAAAAAAATATTATCTATTCACCATCAAGTGATTTAAGACAGCCAATAAAATATAAATTTGTTGGGGTAACTAACCAAGCTGATGACAATTGGTATGATAAATTTATGAATTATATTTTTGGCACAAAATCTGTAAATTAAATAATAAAAAACCTACTATTAAGTAGGTTTTTTATTATTTTTGATTTCTTAATATTTGTTCTAAAAAATCTTGAACACTTTCTTCATCTTCTTCAAAATCTATATGATAATCTTCATCAATTTCATCAACTTTTTCATTTGAATTTTCTGTATTTTTGGTATCTGTATATATTTCATCATTTTCAATAAATTTATCTATTTTTTCATTTGAATTATCATTTATTGAATTAATATCTTTGTTTGTATTATTTTCTTCATTTTCAATATCAATAAATAAGTTATCTTCATCATCTTCATCAAATTTATTATTTGTGTTTTCATTTTGATTATTACTATTTGTAAATTGTATATTTTCTTTTATTTCAATATCTAACATATCTAGGCTATCTAAGTTTTCAATTGTATCATTTACATCTTTATCCAATGTTTGAATGTTATTCAAAGTATCATTTACATCAAAAATTGTTTTATCATTATTAATATTTATAACTTTTACTTGATGATTTAAGTTTTCTATACTTTTATTTATTTGACTGTTTTCTAATGAAATAAATAGTTTAATTAACTTTTGATAATATAAATCGTTATCTTGTAAATTATTTTCAAAAATATCTTTTATATCATTATAAAGAAGAATCGTATTTAATGTATAAAATATGTTTTTAATATTTGTAATTGAATAATCAATTGATGGAATTGCATTTAAATTATGTATAACTTCTTCTATATTAGTTTTTAATTTAGATATATTAAAAACTTCATTTAAATTGATACTATCTTTATTTTGTTCACTAATTGTATCTTCATAACTATATTGTTCAATAACAGTATTTTCTGTTTTTTTTCTTTTTTCATTTAAAAATTTTTCTTTATCAGTTATAGATGCTGATAAATATTCTTTTTCTTCACCATCAATATTTTTTTTATTTTCCCAACATGAAATATAATATTCTTTACCCTCAATATTAATAGTGCCAGTAAATGTTGGTTGTCTTTCATTTACTTTTTCTTTTTTAAATAAAAAACCTGTATTAAATTTCATTTGAAATTTTTCTGAATTTTTAATATTAGACATAATTCATTGTATTTTCACTATTATTATAAAGTTAATATAAAAATCTTGTAAATTCAATTGATTTTTTTGTTTTGTATAATATTTAATTAATCATATACATAAATCAACAATCTAAATAAAATGTAAAACAAATTATTGTTGTTTTATAATAACAAATAACATTACACTATAATTTTATTTATAAAACTTGATTCATTAAAATTTAAAATATTTTCAATTGTATATGGGTGATAGTCAAATGGAATTATATTTTTTAATTCTTGAATAAATTTTTGAATATTTATAGTCTGCCTTTTAGCAATATCAAACTGACATAACTTATCACAAAGTTCTAAAATTTTATAATGATAAATGCCATTGTATTCTTCACTTGTATTAATTTTTACACCTTGTTCTTCCAATATAACTGATTTTGGTGGAACTTTACCTGTTAATAAATAATATATTGTTACTCCAACAGCATAGTAATCTGTCCAATATCCAATTCTAGCAATTAAATTGGTTTCAGAAACATTTAAACTTTTACTTGGTACACTATATTGTTCAGGAGGGGCATAACCATCTGTTAATATATATTCTAATTTTTGAGTATCGCTTTTTATAATTGATGTTCCAAAATCCAGAATAATAATTTCTTTTTCTGGTCTTAACCAAATGTTGCCAGATTTTATATCTAAATGAATAATATCATTTTTGTGTAATTCATTAATTGCTTCTAATATACCAATAATAATTTTAATTAAATATACATCAGGAATCCTTCTTCCACTTCTATGTATTTGTGAAGCATATTTAAATAAAGTCATGCCATACTCATAATCTGTAATTAAATATGCTGTACCATTTAATGAAAAATGGTCTAATATATTAATAATGTTCCTATGTTTTAATTTACTTATTAAAGCAATTTCTTTTTCAAACTGATTTAACCCTCTTTTAAATACTTTTTCTTGTTTTTCGTTTACTAATTCAATTTCAAGTCCTTTTGTCCTAAAAGATAATAAATCACCTTTTTTTGAATTTGGTATAAACTCTTTTATAGCAACAGATTTACCATTTCTTAAATCTGTTCCAAGATAAACAAATGAAAATCCACCATGACTTATTCTTTCAACAATCTTATAATCTTTTAATATAATTCCATTAGGTAGTGCTTTATTTTTCATCATAAATTAAGTCCTCTTTGAAACAAAATCACTATATTGAAATATATTAATAATAATATTATTTATATAATTGTGTTTGACTGGACTATTTTTAAGCAGTAAGATTAAATTTTTATTGTTTTCTAAATAAACTTTTAGTTTTTCAACATCAGTTATAACATAACCATTTTTTGTAAAAATATAATTTAAGTTATCAATTACTTTATTGTTAATAGTGTAATTAATATCTTTTGTAAGTTTGACTATATTAAATTGTAAAAAATATTTAAAAAAGAATAAAGTAATTGACCTTTGTTCACTGTACCATGAGCTTTTTTTATAGTCAGTCAAAATAATTGTTGGAATTAGAAATAATGTTTTATTGTTTTTACCACTTTCACAATAATAATATATGTCATTAAATAATTTTTTGTTTTTCATATTTATATTTTTATACTATACACAAATAAAAATTTAACAATTTGTTTGAAATTAGTCAAATAAATATAAAGTTATAAAATTATATTTTTCTTTTTGATTTAATAAAATTTATATTTGTATTTTATTTTTTATATAATATATAAAATAAATATAATGGTGTTTAAAATGGCTAGAAGAAGAGTAAAAAAAGTTATAAATTATGATGCTGATGTATATGAAAGTTATAAAGAAAAAATTAAATTTACAGATAATCCTTTAGATAATAGTTATAATAACACACAAAAATTATTTAATACTATTAAATATTCACAAAACAGAGCATCAAATGACACAATGGATTGTTCTCAATTTGCTTCTTTTTTAACAAGAAAAGAAATAAATGATATGAAACTACTTGAAAGCAGTGGAAAAGTTAATTTTCAAACCAATTTTGAAAATTTAGAAAAAATTTATGCTTCATCTACTAATACAGTTAGACAAAGAGATTTAATTAAAACTTTAGGTGAAGATTATACAAAAATTACAAATAAAAGAGATATTATAGGTAGTCTAAAAGCTGGTATGGCTATATACATGACATACACAGGTGATTCAACTGGTAGACATGTTGTAAAAGTTGTGAATGAGCCATTAACAGGAAAGTTAATGATTGCTGAATCTAGGTCTGTTGATGCTGTTGTTTTAACTGAGCCTGAAAAATGGTTTTCGAGAGGGAAAGCTGGTAAAAGCAATACAACATTTTTAGCAATTGACCCATTTGAAAAAGATAGAGATTTGTTAAATCAGTTATCAAAAAATCAGAAAAAAGAAAAAGACTTATTTATTTCATCTTATAACAAACTTAAAGAAGATGGTTTCTCAAATGATGGTCTTTCAAAAGTTAGTTATAAAGGAAAAGGTAGTTCTAATGAAAGTGAAAGTGATAAGGTTGCTAATGAAGTAATAAAAATTAGATATAATATGATTCATGGAGTTCCTAGTGGAAACAAAGTTAACAATAATGGCAATGTAAATGCTAATGTTAAACAACAATTTAGTGCTAATGAATTTCAAATGAGTGACTTTAATTTTGCTTTAAATGAAGGTGAAGAGGTTATGCCAACTAATTTGAAAAATTCATCAAAAAATGCTATTGTTTAATTAATAGTTAGATTTATTTAGGCGTGTTTTATATATGAAATATGAAGAATTATTTGAAAAATTTAAAAATAGTGAAAACAACAATATTGAATTTGAAAATAATTCTTCATTTATAGTTGTAAGGTTTTTACCAAAATTAATTTATGAATTTTATGAAAAAAAAGATATAAAAAGTATTAAAAAAATAATTGATTTTATTTTTTTAAATAAAAGTGATATTGGTTATTTTTTATCTACAAAAAAATTATTTGATAATTTAGCTATAACAGATAGAATTAATTTATTAAAGTTAGTTAAAAATGACTTTAATGATAATAATATTGACAGTTTTTATTTAAAAATATATTCAAATATATCAGCTTCAATTTTTGAAGTTTTGTTTGATTATAATTCAACAAGTTATAAAAACTTCTTTTTAAAAAATAAAACATTTAATAAAGACGAATTTAAATTTATATTTGATTTATATTTAATAGAAAATGAAATTACAATTTTAGATAAAGTAAGTTTTTTAAACTTAATATATAATAAAAAAATAAAGTATGATTTTATTAGTGATAATGTTAAATATACAAAAAATGAATTAGAGGATTTCTTTAAAATGAGAATTGAAAAAGATAATGCTTTTTTTATAACAAACACAAGTTCAGATTCGTTTAATGAAAATTATAAAGATTTTGTTAAAATAACTGTTAAAAGTTTAAATAGTTTAAATGATGAATTGAATTTCAACATTAATATTTATGATTTAATAACAAAAGATATAAAAGAGTTAAAAGAAAATATTATTTTAAACAAAGGTAAAAATCCATATATTGATAAATTGTATGAAACTTTGGTTCAGAAAAGTAAAAAAGAATTATTTCTATATAATGCTATAAGAGATAATTCTTTAATTTTAAAAAATAACAATAATAATCACAATAAATAATTTATTGTGAAAACTCATAAGTTAATTCTTTTAAAAACATAACTAATGCACTACCAATTTTATCATCTAACTGAAAAACTTCATTATTTTTATTTGATTTAGTTGAATTTTGATACATAACAAAATAATTAGTTGTTTTTTCTTTTATATCATGTTTAATAATAAATTTTATACCCTGATTTCTTACATTCCAAATATTACAATTACTATTTTTATCTTTCTGATTTGGTTCACCAAATATTTCAATTAATTTATCATTATTATCAGAAATTAAATTAATTAAGGCTAATGGTTCTTTTTCTGCTAACATAGAAAACCAAATTTTTACAATATTATTTGATATAATATCGAAATATTCAACATCATTATTGTTTGAACTACTCATTTACTTTTCCTAATTTTATTTCCATTTGTTTTTTTATTTCATTCAAATTATCTAAATACTTATTCAACATTTCTAAATCACTATCTTTAATGTTTTCTTTATCAATTTGGATTTCACCATATATATCTAACAAACCATCACCACTATTGGCAATTGTAATAGAAAAGTTATCATCATTATTGATAGTATATTCACTGGCATTTTCCATATCAAATGGAATGAATTTTTTTTTACTCATGTTTTTATTTTCCTTTTTAAACATTTACTGTATTAGACTTTAATAAAAAAATTAAATTATCCTTTTCTACATTATGAATATTTTTTGATGATTTATTTTGATTTAATTCAATTATATTATCAACCCTATAAACCAATTCATTTATATCATATATATCTATAAAAGTTCCAATTTCTAATTTTTTTATCATTAAATGATAGATAATTTTGTAATTTTTCATAATATTATCAAAATTTTCATATACATTATTCAATTCTTCTTGTTCTTTATCATAATTAAATTCTATTTCACTTTGTTTTAATAAAAAGTCTTCATAAGTTTGTTTTTTATAATTTTTATTATTGAAAAACAACTTTTTAAGTTTACCAAACCTTTTGCTCTTATTAATATCAATAAATTCATTAATGTTATTTTGTTTAATTGTATTAATAATATCTCTAATATCATCTGGATTAAAAGTGAACTTCACCAATATAGAATTGTCATTAAAACTTATAATATGAATTTTACTATTTACATTTTCATCTTTGTTAATGTGACTAAAATCTATTTTAAAATCTACAAATATTTTGGAAACATAATCTATAACATACTTTTTATTAATTTTAGCTTTTATATAAGTGTTTTTATAGTTTTTTTCACAAGTATTAAAAGTATTATCACTTATAAATGTAATATTATTAATATATGATTTTAAATTTACATTATTACCAGAATAAATATCATTTTTAGCACAATATTTATCATAATAATGGGCAAATAGTGTATCATACATTCTATATGCTCCACTTTCTGTAATATTAGAACCTAAAAAATCTATTTTACTTTTATCATACATAACAACACATCCATATTTAATTTTTATATATTAACATTAATTAATTAAACAATATATTAGTTTAATTAATTATTTTAAATAATTGTTTAATTGTCCATCATTTTTTATAAATTCAGTTGCTTTAACACCAGATAAATCACTATTAAATTTAATTCCTGCTGCTTTTTCTAAATTTGGTATAGAAATCAAATAATTTTTAAAGTTAGGATTTACATTGTTATTATTTGGAACTACATAAGCAGCAGAAAACCCAGATTTTGGTTCAACAATAATTTTATAAAAATGTGTTGGTATTTTAACTCTTTTATTAATAATACCTAAGTTTTTATCATTTAAATACAAAACCCCTGTTGTAACATATAACTCATTAATTTCATTTTTTTTCAATAAATTTCTAATTGATTTTTCTAAATTTGACCATGTTTTTCTGTTGTTATTTGGTGCTTGTGGAGCTATATTTGTCATTAAAAAGCTTTCTGACATATATTTATCATTATAAGAAAAATCTGCTGCAGGAACTAGATGCCCTTTATCATAACCACTTCTTGAATATACACTTGGTTTAACTTGTGTTTCTTCTGGAACATCTGGATTAAGTCTAAAATCATCTGTTCTTTCAACATAATTAGAATTTGTAAAATCTGATTTTCTTAATACATGTGAAGCCCACAATGGTGTCTTAGTATCTTCACTATATTGAACAGCATATTTATTTTGACAAAGAATGGCACTTGCTTGGTTTACTTCTGGGGTTTGAATTTTAGGCATACCCAATGGAAATGATTGTGGACATAAATCTTTATTTAAATAAGCAGCATATGTTTTTTCTGGCATATTAATGCTTTTTACATTTAAAGAGTTTTTATCATAATTTGATAAACCACCAACAATATGTGAGTTTTTAAATAATTGAGTTAAAGGAATATATAATATAGGCATAAAAATTAAACCTACTAAAGTAATTATTGATAATAATTTTAAAACGCCTTCTAATTTTACATTTTTAAACATATTATTCTACTCACAACTAAAAAATAATATTTATAGTATATATAAAATTGCTTTTTTTTAAAGTTCTTTTATTTATTTGTTTAAAAAATAAAACATTTTTTTACAATTATTAATTTAAATATTTAATTAATTTAAATTAATTTTCTTATATAATATAAGTATTAATTTAAATAAAAAGTTTAAAAATATGACAGATAATAAAAAAAATGTTAGCCAAAATGTTAAAAATTTCAAAATATTAATAAGAAAATCAATTTTTATTGATAGTGATGAGGTTTTGGTGTTTGATTCAATTCCAGACGAAATTTGGGAAGAAATTTTAAATAAAAATTTTTCAGGCAATTTAAATTATGCCAAACGTGTTATTTTGGATAATCAAGATAAAATTAATTTAATTGACTATTTATCATTAGACAGAGAAAAACATAATATTGATAATTTTGAATTGACAAAAAACACCATTATGGAATATATAAATGAAAATAAAAAAATTGTTTTTATTACTGACTATGATAATGATGGTTCTTTATCTCAAACAGTTATTAATCAATTTCTAAAAACATTACCAGAAGATAAAAGAAAAAATGTATTAGTTGAATATGCTAGAGAAGTAAATGGCAATAAAAGTCGTGGCTTAACAGTTGACTTAGTTGATGATATTCAAAGATTAAACTCAATGAATCAAGATGATGATTTTTTGGTTATTACAACAGATAATGGTATTAATTCAAGAGAAGACCAATTAAAAATTAATGAAAAGTACAAAAATAGTAAATTAATTATTACAGACCATCATGACCCAGAAGAAGGTATGTATATTTTAGAAAACAAACAAACAATTGTATTTAATCCTAAATATCATGCTGCTTATTTTTTAAGTGATGAAATGCTTAAAGAAAGAAAAATCAAAAAAAATAAAGATTATTCATTTTGGAAAGAATACAATATTTCTGGTGCTAATACTATTGCTGTTGTATTAAAAAAAATCATTGAAGAAAATAACAATATTGAAGAAATGTCATTAGAAGAACAAGTTGAAAAAATTCCTATGGTAAATGAAGCAATGGAAATTATTGATAATATAGCAAGAGCTTCAAATATGCTTGATTATGTTGATAGTCATCCAGCAGACAAACCATTTAATGTTAATACAATTCATGAATTTTTGTCATTACAGCCTTTATTAAACATTAATAACTCAATGGCTAAATTTATTACTGGTATGTTATCTGAAAATCAATTAAAAATTTTAAAAGATAATATTCCTGACATTGATATTGAGTTAATAGAAAAACTAAATAAACAAGTGGTTACAGCAAATTTTATTGCTATGAATTTAATTAATAACTATTTGAAATATAAACTTGATAGTGAGTTTAGAGAGCTTTCTAATAATAAAGAAACTTATAGTCAGCAAATGATATATGAAGTATTAAATAATGGTGTTACACAAAAATATTTAGAGAGTGGGCATTTAGATAGTTTAGAAACAAATACTGACATAAATTTATTTAAATATATGGATGATGGAAAAGTATCTAATGATGGTAATACAAACTATATTGAACAATTAAGACCAATTATTTTTGAATATTCATCAAATAATTATAAGACTGCTTTTGAAAGCGGTTTAATGAAGGAAATGTTATATGTTTATCAAAATTTAATGAGTATTGAAAAACAAATTTTAAAAGAAATCAGAAAGGGTGATATTTCTAAAACTTATGCGTTAGATAATGTTAATATTTTAGTAATTGATAAAGAGCTACAAGGCTTCTTTAACAGAAAGTTAATCAACAAAGCTTATAATGGTAAAGCAACAGCATTTAACTTAACAATTGATGGTATTAAAGACTCTCAAATGTCTGGTTCATTTAGAGCATCAATTGATAAATCTGATTTGTTTAAAGTTGGAAAAGAAGAATTAGAAGAAAAACTTAATATTGATATTAAAATGCCAGGTCATGAAAAAGCTGCTGGATTTATTATTACAACAAAAGATGGAAGAAAGATAACTGAAAAAGAATCAACTGAAATCTTAAATTCTATTGCTCATTTTATTGATAAAAGAGCAGAATTAATTATTGAAAAAAATAATAAAAATACTAGTTCAAATTGGTTAATTTCTGATTTAACAAGTATTGAATTATTGAATAAAATTAATAAAGTAATTCGTGGTAATATTCCACATTATGAAAGAATAAGTCCAATTATTCAATTAAATGAAGATGTTATCTTTACAAATCAAAGTACAGGTAAACAATATAGTTTACAAGAGATGGTTGATTCTCAAAATTATGGTTATATTACTATACAAACAAAATTATCTAAAACTGGTAGACCTGATGCAGTAATTATCCCAACAGAAATTGTTAGAAAAATTATTAAAAATGGATTTAAAGATTATGTTCAAGTTGATTATTTGGATGGTGGAGCATTTATTGGCTCTAGAATTATTAATAGTGAAAAAGTGACTAATGATAATTCAAATGTTTTATTCTATGATAGTACAATTCCAAAAGTGATTGATGAGGCATATTCTGATGGTAAATTAGATAATGTTATTCATCAAACAGAAGAAGATATTAGAAATAATATTTTCTATAAATATAACAGATATAAAGATGAAGATTTTGAAAACTTTAAAAACTTAATATTTGCTATTATTGAGTCAAATGGTGTTGATGGTATGACTATTTTTGATGTTGAAGCAATTGGTTTTGGTAATGCTAAATTAATTAACTTAGGTACAAATACTTATTTTATTGATAATGAGCATAAAGATATTGAAAAAATGTCAACCAAAGAGTTTCAAAAAAGATGCTTCAAATCTTATAATGGTGAATATATTCTAATTGATGAAGATGAATTAAAATCTTTGAAAAAACTTAAATTTGATATTTATAATGCCTTAATTTATACATCTGATACAAATACAATTAATAAATTAATTACCAAAGTTAATTTTAAAACTGGTGAAAAAACATACTATATTGCTGAAAATAGTGATGGTAACTTCCCAAATCATAAAAAAGTTTCAAATTTCAAATTTGATAAAAATGAGGTAACAATTAATAGGGGTATTAGAGCAGAAATGTTATCAAGACTTGTAAAACCAACTGATTTTGTTATTCCAGCATATATGACTAAATTAACTGGAATTACCAATGAAATTGCTAGAAAACATGGTGTTGAAATTGAAGAGTTAGATACTGTTTTTGCTGAATATTTTAAAGGTAAGAATTTAATTGTTGGCGCACATAATACAAATTATGATGATAAAATTTTAAGAGCAAATACACCATTATTATATGAACAACTATCTAATTTTGAAATGTATGACAGTGCTATGGCTTCAAAATACAAAAAATTAGGCTATGATAATATTGAAGTTGTTAATTTTAAAGGTATTGCTGGTTTACCTGAAACTGTGTTTTTCTATAATAATGAATTATCTGATATTAACTTAATTAATTTCTTAAAAAATCAAGAAGATGGCGAATATCCAGATATGAATGGTCAACATAGATTAATTATTAATAATAAAGAATTGTTTTATAAAGATTTATTAAATAATGAAACTGTAAAAATTTTAGAGCCTATTAATAATTTAATTAGTTATAAATATGAAAAAGTTTCAACAGATATTGGTAATCCAACTAATAATTATGGTTTACCACAAGGTATTCAAGATGAAGATGATGAAGATTTTAAAGATGATAATATAGAACAATACATTGAAAATGAAGATGCTAAATTACATGCTGTTTCTTTTCCTTTATCAAGAGTAAAATATTCAGCACAATTTTTAGCTGAACATAAAGCTGTTAAAAATTTATTATTAAGTAATGAAGATTTTGATGTTAAATTAGTAGATTTGGATAGAAAAGTTTTTCAAAACTTAACATCATTAGAAAAAGGTGCTTTAAAAGAATTTCAATTAAATTATCGTTTTGATAAAAACTTAAATGAAAATGTTATGGATTTCAGTCAAGTTTATAAAACATTTAATGTTCATGAAAATCAAAAATTGTTTAAAAAATTCTTAAGAGAGTTTATTGTATTAAACAAAGAAATACAACAAAAATTCTCTGATGCTTGGATATATAAAGCAATATTGAAAATTAAAGACCCTAAATATTCTGATTTGAACAAAGATACTATTGAATTGGTAAGTCAATTAAGTGGCTTTCAAACAAATGTTGTTGAAAGAGTGTTTACAGAGGCAATTGAGTTTAAAAAGAAATTTAATTGTGACTATATTATTCCACATGAAACACATGTTAATGGTCCATATGAAGGTAATCATATTGGAGATGTGGCATTTGAAGATAAAGTGACTATTGGTTTGTTATCAGACAGAACAAGAGATGGTTATTCTGAAAGTTTATATCCAACAGTATCATATTTTAATGAATTAAAAAGAAAATTCCAATTTGGTTTGAATTTAGTTAGAAAATTAAGTTCTAACTCTGCTGCTGACTCTATGAGCTTTAAACAAAATGATTATTATTCTACTAGAAAATCTAAAACACAAATGATTTTAGATTTAGAAGAGAAAAATGAGTTAATTGAAAATGGGGTTGATGGAACAATAATTAAATTTAAGTTAGAAAATGATGTGTTGCAAGAAGGTAAACATGTTTATGCTGTAATGAAAGATGTTCAAATTTCAAATGAACAAATAGAAATTGATAGTAAAAATATTTCAAAATTAATTATTGCTTCACAAGTTGGTTCAATGTTTCCAAAACAAACAATTGAAAATATGGATGAATATGTAAAAATTAAAGATGATTTGAAAAATAGATACCATTATATGACTTTAACTGCGTCTGATAAAAGAGTGAAAGATTTGAAAAATTTAATTTTTGAATATGTTACAGGAAAAGAAAATCTTGCAGATGAACCATCTACTAGAAAAAAAGTTGACCCATATTCAAAAATAGAAAATGCATTTACTAATTATTTTGATAATGTTACAAAATCACAAGTTGAAGAAATTTATAATGCTTTTATTTTATATAAAAATTCTTTAGAAAAAGAATTGGAAATAAGTAATAATATAAATGAAACAGAAAGTTTTAGTAATTTCTCTCATTATAATGTAGATAATAATGATTTATTTTATATGTTGCACAGTTGTAAAAAAATTGAAGAATTATTGAAATCTTTTGTAAATCAAAAAACAATTACAGAAGAACAGCAAAATATGATTATAAGTGAACTAGATGAAGAGGATAATGTTATTGGAAAAATTGATTTACATAATATTATTAAAAAAGTTAATGAAAAATATCAAGTTTGTTTAAGTCCATTAGATGTTGTTTCTAATTTAGCTGATTTGTTTACAAATAATTACTATGATTTTGCAAATAAAAGAAGTGTTGCTGTTTTAGAAGAAATGAAACCACAAAAAGATGATAAAAAAACTAAAAAAAATAAAGTAATTGAAGTTGATTATGTATATTCAATTTTTTCAGAAGATTTTTTTGGTTTTGAATCAGAAACTATTGAAAGACAAAATCCTGTAAAACAAATGTTTACTTATTTTAATTATTTAGAATATTCTACTAATGATATTTATAATAGATTAGCAAAACCTATTTTGATAGATAAAGTTGAATTAAAAGATATAAAATTAGAAAATGAGGAAAAACTTTCATATAATAAAAAAAATAAGCCTAAAATATAAGGATTAAAAAATGGAAAATTGGAATTCTATTGAAGTTAACCTATTAAATGATAAACAATTTGAGTATGACCAAAAAATCTTAAATGATAAATTACTCAATGCTGTTAAAAAATCTGACATAGAAGATATTTTAATTAATTTAAAAAATGGTGCTAATATTAACCAAGTAGTTTCCAATGGATTTAAACAAGATATTAATTTATTAAAATTAGTATTTGATAACAATCAATATGAAATATTTAATCTTTTAATTAATTTAAAAATTGATGTAAATAAAAAGTTTGATGGATATAATTTAATTTGGAACAGTTTATGGGAAAATAAATTAAGTTATTTTAATGTTTTAGTTAAAGTAATTAAAAAGAAATCAGCAGTAAATGAAGAAAATGGAAAAACAATCTTAATGGAAGCTGTTGAAAAATCATTGGTTGATGTTGTTCACTCTATTGTGTTAAATAATTTTAATGTGAATGAAAAAGATAAAGATGGTAATACAGCATTACATTATTTGTTTAGAAAAAAACAATTAACAGAAGATGATGTTAAAATTATGGAAATATTAATGAATAATGGTGCTGATAAAGAAATTCTTAATGTTAATAATAACACAGCAGAAGATTTAATTAATATGAATGGTAATGAAAATGATGTTGACTTAGGTAATACAGTAACAAATACTCATGGTGGAAACACAATTGGTAATACTGGAGGAGGTTATATGAAGTCAAAAAGACCAAAAAAACCAGTTAAAGGTGGTCCAAAATACCCAACTTTAAAACCTAAAAGTTAATAAAAATAAAAAAGTATCAAATAAAAGTGATGCTTTTTTATTATTTAGTATTATTGATAATTTTTATGTAAATAATATTAAATAATAATCAATATTATTTACAATCAATTGCACAAGTGGTAAAATAAAAATTGTTTATTATTTAAAATTAATGGAGATATTATGGGTGATGATGAAGATGAGTCTGAATACTTTGTTTGTATTTGTATTCCAACAACAGATAAAGAAATTAAATTAGCAGTTGAAAATGGAGCAACAACAATACAAGATATTCGTGATGAATTACTTGCCAATACATGTTGTCAAACATGTACTGAAGAAATTGAGAAAATTATCAAAGATAAATTAAATGAATTAAATGAAGTAGATGTTAAATAATAAATATAATTTTTAACATTTGTTTTAAAACACTTTTATATTTCAAAAAAAATGTTTATTATATAAAGGGATATTCAAATATAACATATGAAAAATTTTAAAAAATATAATAGTGGCTTTTCTATATTAGAGTTATTAGTTACATTAGCAATAATAGCAATAAGCACAGCAATTATTTTTGCTTTTTATTTTGGTGAAAATGGAAAAATACATACAAATAGAATGTTTAAAGAAGTTGATATAATTAAACATTATAGTAAAAATGCTAAATTGTTTATGAATTCAATACCAGAAAATGTTTATTTAAATTTAGAGCAAACTCAATTATTAGTTAGAAATAATAATAATGACCCAATTTGGAATAATATTAATGCTAAGGTTCTTGGTGAAAATATTACAGGAACAAAATTTGATTCTGCAAATAACTATGTTAATAATTTTGGTGAAAAAGTAACTGTTAGTGTAGAAAAAAATTTTAAATCAATTGATTTTTCTTCACCATTAATAAGTATTTCTGACACAAAATCAGCTTTTGTTAATGCTATTAAATTTCATATTCCAATAGAAACACAAATGGATTGTTTTAGATATTTAAAAGGTTTAGAAAATGATTTTGATATATTCACTGTTTCAAATGGTGGAACAGAGGGTGTTCAACATAACTTTAAAAATTCAAGTAGTATTGGTGCTGCTTGTGATGTAAATGGTAATAAAGTTGATGCTGTTAATTTATATTTATTACACAGAAACACAGACCCAATGTATAAAATGAATAATTATGAATAAATAATTTATTTAAAATAAAAAAGATATATTTAATATATATCTTTTTTTTATTTATTTATCTTATTTTTAACTTTTCTTGTAATGTTAATTTTTTTACATTTTTCTTAGAGATATTTAAATGTTCTGTAATTATATCAATTTTATTAACATACTCTCTTTCACTCATATTAAATTTGTTTTCAATTACATTAAGTGATTTTAAAAATTCATTATCATTACTCATTTCCATAATATTTTCTATTTGTTTTAAAATTCTTTTATTATAATCATTTTTAAAATCAGATGCTATATCTCCATTTACATCTTTATTTAAATCTTCTGGTATTAATGCTTCTGGGATAGTTCCAATAAAAGGTATTAAATTTTTTATATCATAATGATTTTCTTTTGCCATAATTTTATTTTTCAGTACAGATAATTATTATTAATATAATAAAAATTAAAACAAAAATAAATGTATATATAAATATTCAATTTAATTATTTTATTTTTAATATTTAAATATAAGTAATTATTTACTATATTATTACTGTTACAAAAAGGTTTTTATTTATGGCATACCAATTTGAGGGTGTTAATAGAAAAAAAGAAGAACATATAAAGATACGTCAAAGAGATATACGAACTGGTGAGCAAAAATTAAAAGATAAAATTGCCACATCTAGTGCATTTACTCATGGTGTATATATAGTATTAGCAGCAATGCTTGTTATTACACCATTTTTAACAGAACTTATTGCCTTTTTATTGGCAATATATACATTAATTATTTTTGGAGTTGCTGAAAGAACATTGCCTATTTCAATACCACTTTCATCTAAAAGAAAAGGGGCAGATGGTATGTTTTTCTTGGGAAATGATATTGAAAATAATAATGAAGAAATTTGGATTTCAAATGACGTTGCTCGTAGACATATGTTAATTATGGGAACAACTGGAGCTGGTAAAACAGAAGCTTTGTTGAGTATCTCATATAATATGATTTTAACAGGTTCAGGATTCATTTTTTCTGATGGTAAGGGAACATTTGAATTATATGCTAAAACATATATTTTATGTAGAAGTATTGGTATTGAAGATGATTTATTACTAATGAGTTTTTTAACTGGTGGTAGGGATATTCGTGGACCACAAACAACAAAAGTATCTAATACATTAAATCCATTCTCTTCTGGTTCAGCAGCAGAATTATCACAATTACTAATCAGCTTAATGTCTAGTGGTTCTGGTGGTGGAGATATGTGGGAAGCTAGGGCAGCAGCATTGATGGAGTGTATTATGGCATACCTAGTTTATAGAAGGGATGAGGAAAAAGTTTTAATCAGTATTGATGGAATTAGAAATACATTAATTTTAAATGAAATTTACAATGCATGGAAAAATAGTGTTGATAACAAACATAAATTACCTGATAATATTGAATCATCACTCCATGCCTATTTGGTTTCTTTAGCTGGTTTTGATGCTGATAAACCATTTGCTGACCAACAGGATAGTGTATCTGAACAACATGGGTACTTGTTTATGCAATTTACAAAGATATTAGGGTCTTTAACTGATGTTTATGGCTATATTTTCAATGTAAATTTATCTGAAATAAATTTCTGGGATGTTGTTGTTAATCGTAGAGTTTTAATTGTGTTATTACCAGCATTATCTAAATCTCAACAAGAGTTATCTATGTTAGGTAAAGTAATTGTTGCCTGTGTGAAAAGAATGATGTCATCTGGTTCAGGTGAGTATGCTGAGGGTAATGTAAGGCATGCTTTCTTAGTAAATCCTACAAATAATATTACACCATATTTAGTAATTTTTGATGAGTATGGATATTATTCAGTAAAAGGTGGTGCTGTAATTCCAGCACAAGCTAGGGGTTTGAACTTTATGACAATTTATGCAGGGCAAGATAAACCAGCATTTGAAACATCATCAAAAGAAGATGCTGAATCTATTATTGCTAATACAAAGGTTAAAGTTTGTATGGCACTAGAAGACCCATTCTCTACATTTGATGTATTTGCCAAAGCTGCTGGTGAAGCAGAGGTAGCTGTATCAAACAGTAGACAAGCAAATGTTTCAGGTTTCTCTAATGGATTTAAAGATACTGGTAGTGTATCTATTGATAAAAGAAGTAGAATTACTATTCTTGACCTAAAACAACAAAAATCTGGTTTTGCTCATATTATTTATGAGGGTGTTGGTGTAATAAGAATAAGATTCTTTTATGTTGGTATTGAGTTAAAAAATTATCCAACACAAAATATTTCTGTTAATCAATTTATTAAAGTAAATCCACCAAGTATTGAAAAAGCAGAAGAATTAAATAAAAAATTTGATAAAATTAAAAATAATCTTATAAATATTCAATATATTGTTAATTTAAAAGATGAAGCTGATTTAAATGAAGATTTACATGATGAAACATTAAATAAATTATCTGTTTTAATTGATAAATATTATAAAGAACATAAATCATTTACTACTGCTTCATGTGCAACAATAGCACAAGTTTTATATGAAAAAAATAAAGAAATAGAAGAACAAGGAAGAAAGTATAATATTAATAGCACAAATAATATGTCAACTGAATTTCTTTTAGAAGATGAAGATTTCTTGGATGAAGATGACGAAGATGATGATGATGAAGATGATAATTTAATAAAAAGTATAGATGATGATAGAGTAACTAGATATGGTAGAAGAAAAAGTGAGTTTGAAGATGACTATGTTAAAAAATCAATGGTTATTGATTCTGATATGAATAGTATTGAATACAATAAGAAAAAAACAATACAATCAATTCAAACAACTGTTTCTTATCCAAAAGATATACCAGATAATAAATCATCATTTGAACTAGCTGGAATTATTGAGGAGTTAAATGATATGTTAGATAAAGATTTTTCAAATATTAGTGATTTAGCTGATTATTAGAAAATAACATTAAAAGTAAAAGCCAGTATTAAACTGGCTTTTTATTATTAAAATTAATATTTATAAAATAATTTATTAGCATATATTAGCAACTGTTTTCCAATTAGTCCAATTAAAACTTTTTTGACAAGAATATTTGTCACCATTTTTTAAAGACATTACATAAGTTCTTTCTTTTACAATTACACCATTACTATTAGTGCATTTTTCAACTTTTGTTTCTGTTAATTCAGATGATTGTACATATTGATTACATGGTTTTATAATATAATCAATAAAAATATCATTAATGTTTAAACCAATTAAAAAAAGATTTAATTCTATTTTTTGTGAATAAGATGTATTAATAAATGAAAAAATCATTATTAAAATAATATTTTTCTTAAAATTCATAATCAATTTCTTATATTAATAGCAACATATGTTGTTTTGTTATTAGGTTTTTCAGCAAAACCATTAATTTTTAATTCTTTTTTAACAAATGTTTGATTGGAAAACTTTTGTTTATTAATTTCATTATATTCATTAAATAATTTGTTAAATTTTTTTGATTTAAAATCATTATAATTTAAATCATATTTAGCAATCATTTTATCACCTCTACCAAAAAAACTAATATGTATTTTTTCTTTTCCAAGAACATAGGCAATAGGTGTTAAATTTTCTGTTATTTTTTTTAAATTATCATCATTATTATGAAAGTAAGTTGAATACATTTCAGGTGTTAGTGATATGTAAACATTTACATAAAAATCATTTGGATTAAATACTTTTTTGTTATCTGTAATAATACCAGTTATTCTGTCATCTAAAAATAATTTTTTTATATCATTAATTTTATTTTCATTAATTTTAGATATATTACTATAAATATGTTTTTTACATTGATAGTCATTTGAATTTAAGTTAAATGACATGCCATTTAAATATAGAGTTGAAACAATTGATTGGTTTTCAATATAATTATTACAAGTTAAATTTTTATTATATGTTTCATTAGCATTAACTAATGAAACATATAAAAGTGGTAGTAAAATTAATTTATTAATTTTATTCATAAAGGCTTCCATAATTTTATTAAATGTTCTTTTAAAGGTAATAAATAATCATGGATTTTACTAGTATCCTCTTCTTTAATATTAAAAATTGTTACAGGTAAAATTTTTCCTTTTCTTTGAAGAACAAAAAACAAACTAAGATAATGTTTTGTATCTAAATTATGAAGTGAAACATAATCATCATCAGCACAATGTAAATCAAATCTGAATAATAAATTCATATCAATATCAACATTTTTATATTCATTTAAAAAATTATCAAATGAATAATAATTTACTTCATCAGATTCACTTGAACAATGGTAATTATGTTTTACACTTAAATCTTCTAGTTTCATTTTAATAAGCCTTATATTTATTTAACAATCAATTGATTAGGCTCTACTTTTTGACCATGCATCCAATGTTGTGTTGTTTGAATATGGTTATCTCGAACAAATTTAGCAACAGATGTTTTAAATTCATGATAACTAAATTCAGATGAAAGTCTCAAAACAAATCCTTCAACTTTATTTGTATCCATATTATTAATAATGTCTTTAATTACTTTTTCATCAAAAATACCTTGATACAAAGTTTTTACTGGTTTTATATTTAAAAGTTCAAAATACTCTAATGTTTCTGTCCATGATAAACAGAAATTTTTTTCATTCCAAATAGAAAACCCATAAAAATAACTTTCTAAATTATCATAACCAATAGAATGTTTAGCATATAAGTTTTCACCACAAATTCTCCATCTTTCAGGTAAATTTCCTGAAACATTATCATTCCAAAATTTTTTAACCCAATTTCTACTTAAATGATTTTTACTGTCAATAGAACGAGCATGAGTATAATCGTTATATAAAGATGTATTTTCACCATCCATTTTTTCAGTAATAACAATTTCCTTACCACTATATAAAGAAAGCATTTTTTCAATAGTTAATTGTTTATCATCTTTATTAATTCCATTTGAGTATGGTAAATGATATGTTCTAGGGTATTTAACATAATCAACAAATAAATCCAAATGATTTTTAATTATTTTTTGAACGGATTCATCATTATATAATTCTCCTCTTAATCTACTTCCATTAGATTGAATAATATTTCCCCATTTGTCATAAACAACATCATTATAAAAATGTTCAGGAATTATTGGTTTTGTAATATTACAAGCAATCCTTACATCTTCAACACTAATATCAGTTCTTTCACAAGCCAAATGATGTTCTTCACAAACAGATGCCCCATTATTTAAATAATAACCACCATCATTCCATAATTTTCTTTCAATAATATGGTGTGCATCAATAGCAGCTTTATCACAAAATACACATTTATTTTTGTCACGTTTAAAAACTGAATCTCTAAATTCAGCTCTACTTAATAATGACATTTCTTTATTACTCATTTTTTTCACCTATTCTAAAAAGCAATGTTATGAAAAGATAGAATGTCCTTTTGTTTTTGATTTATCTTTATTAACATTGTTTAAATGTTCACTTAACATTGATTTAATATATTGAAGTTTTGTATCAATACTAAAATTAAATTTAACTTTTTCATTTAAATTAGAAAATCTTTCTTTAATATTATTAAAAAAATCATCATCATTTAAACCCAAATCAAATATATATGTAATATCATCTTTTGAAATATCTTTTTTGTTTAAGATGAAAGTTGGCATAATATATTCTATTTTTTTGTAATCCATTAAATTGTTAATATCATCATCTTTAATTTCAAATTTTAATTGATAACCATTAATTACATACATATCAATAAATTTTTTATTTCTTAGTAAATTATCAATAGGAGTTTTTGAATAGTCATTCGATTGTTTTAAAATTGATTTAATATTAAGTTTTGAAACTGAATCCATAATCCCTTCTGTTAAATAATCTGATGAAAATAAAACATGCAATGGATTTTGACTTTTATGACTTTTATAATCAAGCATATTTTTCATTAAACTTGTTCTAAGTTTTGATAATTGATTAATTTCAATATCATTTACATTTCTACTTGTAAAATATTCATAAACAAAAGAATCTAATGATGTTTTATCAAATTCTTCATCACTTAATGAGTTTAAAAGAGTAACATAATATTCCATATAATCATTTTTATAATTATATTTAATTGTTAACAATTCAAATATCAAATCATCATTAATTTTTGTAAAAATGACTTCTTTATCAAACTTATTTAAAATGGATTTCAACTCGTTTAATGTTACTTCATTTGTAATTACTTTTTCATAAACTTCTTTATGTGCATCAATTAATTCTTTACTATATGTTTGTTGATTTTCATCTAAAATAACTTTTGTTTCTTTTGATGATAAATTATTGTCAAATTCATTATAGGTTTCATTTTTTTCAATTGAAATCATATTTTTGTCTCCATTATAATATTTTTAGAATTAGTTTTTAAATTATAGTAATGAATTATAATTTAAAAAAAAGTCATTGTAAACTAATAAATATGTAAAATATATATATAATTTTCATTTTTTTATAATAAAAAGTTTAATTTATATGTAAAAAAATATTTTCAACAAAAAACATATTTGTTATAATTAATTAATTAATTATTAAAAAAAATTAAAATGGATAAATAATGGAAACAATGTCATATTTAACAATATTTTTTATTTTTGTTACTTTTGCTGCTATTGTAGTTATTATAAATAACAAAATATTAAAATTAACCCCTGCAGTTGGAATAACACTTGTATCAGCAATAGTTGTTTTATTGTTTGAATTATTTTCAACAAATATAGAGAGTAAAACAACTTTATCAATTATAAAGTTAATAAAAGAATTGGATTTTTATGATTTCCTTTTAAATGGTATTATAGCATTTTTGTTATTTGCTTCAGCTTTGAAAGTTGATGTTACTGGATTAAAGAAATATTGGAAACAAATTGCTTCATTAGCAACAATTGGAGTTCTTTTGACATCTTTGTTTATTGGATTTTTTCTACATTTGTCATCTATTTTAGTTGGTGTTGAAATCCCATTTATTTGGTGTTTATTGTTTGGTGCTATTATTTCTCCAACAGACCCAATTGCTGCATTAGCAATTATTAAAAGTGCTAATGCTCCAAAATCATTAGAATTTAAACTTGTTGGTGAATCTCTTTTTAATGATGGTACAGCTATTGTTTTATATTTAACTGTATTGGCTATTGCGACTAAAGTAAGTGTATTTAGTATAGAAATGGTAACTATTTCTCTATTTAAAGAAATTGCTGGTGCTATTTTAATTGGTATTGTTACAGGGTATATTGCTAAATATACTTTAAAATTAACTGATGATTTTAATTCAGTAATTTTTACTACTTTTTCATTGGCATCAGGTTCTTATGTTCTAGCGACTTATTTTCATTTTTCTGCTCCAATTGCTACTGTAATTGCTGGATTAGTAATAAGTAAAGATATAGATGTTATCTTTAAACAAGAAACAATTAAAGAGCAAGTGCATTTGTTTTGGGAATTTATTGATGAATTTTTAAATGTATGTTTATTTGCTATTATTGGTATTGAAATTTTCTTAATTGAATTTAATTATCAAACATTGTTATTGGGTGTCATTGCTTTTGCCATTGTTTGTTTCTCTCGTTTATTTGGCATTATTTTAACTGTAATTCCACTTCGTAAATATTTATTAGTTGGAACAGTTCCATTATTAAGTTGGGGCGGAATTCGTGGTGGTATTTCATTAGCATTAGCTCTTGCTATTTTAAATAAAGAATATGGTAATACATTAGTAACAATTACATTTATATGTGTAATTCTTTCTGGATTAGTTCAAGGTTTAACTTTAAAAAATGTAATTGAACATTTTTACCCAAATCCAGATTCAAATAAAAAAGAGGAACATATTTTTGCTAAAATTATTGATAAATTAGGTTTAACAAAAACAATTCATAATATTTTAATATTTTTTGTTATAAAAACTGATAATTCCACAAATAAATTGTTAAATTTAAAACCTATGATTATTACTGAAAACGGTATAACAGTTGGTGGTAGTGTTGAAGTTGATAAAAATACAAATATTATTGTCAAAGATGAAAATATAATATCTAAAAATGATAATATTATAGAAGAAAGTTCTAATGAAAAATTTTAATATATTAGTAATATATTAAAATAAAAAAGCCAATTATTTTTATAATTGGCTTTTTTATTTACTATTTATAATATATATTTTTTATTTTAATATTATAAATATAAAAAATATATTATAAATATAAAAAATATATTATGAATAAAAAAAATAAAATAATATTATCTTTAATAATGTTTTTGAATATTGGTTTTATCAATGCTAAAAATTATGATAATGATAGTTTAAATTTTAATCCACTTGGAATGGTTGTAAATAACAGTTATCTTGAAAATGAATCTATTATAAAATCATGTAGTGATTTTAATATTAATCCAATTATTGAGAAAAAAAGTGAATCATGTGGAACTGGATATAATGGAAATATGCAATATGAAAGAATAAAAACAGCAAAAATATCAAGTGGAACGAAATAAGAATGTTTTAATAGTATAAGTTGGAATAATTGGAAAAAAATTAGTGATAATTGCACTGTTAAACCAAATAACAAGCAAATCGAAAGTATTAAAAAATTTGTTCAATATAATGTAACCATTATACATTCTAATAATAGTAGAAGTTATTTGGCAATTCCAGTTTATTTTGATAATTATTTAAGTTTTACAGAAATAAATAATCTAGTAAAAAAAGAAAGTAAAAGTGGTGATGGTTTAGATGCTAATAGTAATGGCTCAGGAAATTTTTTAGTTTTAAATTGTAGACTTGTATATTTATCTAATAACGGAAAAATTATTAAAATAGAAAATTGTGAAAAATAGTTTGTTAAATTAAATTTACAATAATTAAAAAAAAACACTCTAATATTTTTAAAAGGTATATTTAAATATGCCTTTTTTATATGCTATTTTTTTAAAATATAAATAAAAGTAAATTTTTTTTAAATAAAGTTAAAAAAAAGTGTTGCGAAAAATATTTTTTACATATATTATTAACAGTATATAGTTTAAAAAGAGCAATTATTTATGAAAAATAAAATACCATTTGAAATTATTGAAAATAATAAAGAAGATTTAACAACTGGACAATCTCCTGCAGTTTTAAAAGCAATTGGTGTTGGTGGTGGTGGTGGAAATACAATAAATCATATTTTGAAAAAAGGTATTGATAGAGTTGAATGTTTTGCTGCTAACACTGATGCTCAAGCATTAATTATAAATAATGTGAAACAAGAAAATAAAATACAAATTGGTAAGACATTAACAAAAGGTTTAGGTGCTGGAACTTTACCAGAAAAAGGTAAACAATCAGCAGAAGAAAATGAAAGAGAAATTGAACAGGCTATTGCTGGAGCAAATATGTTATTTATTACAGCAGGCATGGGTGGTGGAACTGGAACTGGAGCAGCACCAGTAATAGCTAAAATTGCTAGGGAACTAGATATTTTAACAGTAGCAGTTGTTACAACTCCATTTAATTATGAGGGTAGTAAAAAAATGGAATTTGCTCTGGATGGTATTAAAGAATTGGAAAAATATGTTGACTCTTTAATTATTATTCCAAATGAAAAAATATTAGAAATATATCCAGAAGCGCAAATTAATGAAGCATTTGAACGTGTTAATGATGTTTTATATAATGCTGTTTCAAGTATTTCAGAAATTATTCATTCACAAGGTCAAATTAATGTGGATTTTGCTGACTTACAAACTATTATGAGTGAAAATGGTGTAGCAATGATGGGTACTGCTACTGCTAGTGGACCAGATAGAGCAGAAAAAGCAACAATAGAAGCTGTTTCATCACCATTATTATCTAATATTGATTTAAGAGCAGCAAAAGGTATATTGGTTAATATTACATGTGATAATTCATTAACAATGCCAGAGTTTGAAAAAATTAATGATATTTTAAATCAATACAAGGAAGAGGTATCTACATTTAAATTTGGTACAGTTAATGACCCAAATATGGGTGACTCTATAAAAATCACAATTATTGCTACTGGTTTAAAATTAAAAGATGAGGGAAGTGGAGATAGTATAAAAGAAATTTTAGATAGAAACTCATTTAGTAACAGAAGTAATAGAGAGACTAAAAATTTAAGTAATGATTTAGAAGCTAATAAAAAACAAAAGTTTGGAAATGCAGTTGGTATTAAAGACCTTATGTTAGATAACAATAAAAAAGATACAGTTGAACATGAATATAGTGGGTTTACAATGCCATCTCAATTAAATAGTGGAAATGATAAAACAGTATCATCTTTAAAAACAAAAGATGAAAGCTCAACTGACTTTTTAAGAGAAAATAGAGATAAAGATGATAATGGTAAAAAGAAGAAAAAAGGTTTATTTGGATTTATAACTGATTTTGTTAAAGCCAATTTATAAAACAAATATTTTAAAAAACAGCAATATAAATTATTGCTGTTTTTTAATTAATAATTATTTTATTTTATTTTATATCCACTACTTTTTTTTTGACTTTGTTCATCATTAAAAGGTTTTAAGTGACTGTATTCAGGTTGTCTTGAATTATATAAATATGAAATATTTTTTTGATAAAATTCATTTAAATTATGTTTTTTACAATAATCATATAAAGCATTATAATCAATTGGCTTCATTCTTTTTTTATTATCAGGAATATCAAATTTAGCATCATATTGAAATTGAATTAACTTTTTATTTAATTCTAAATGTTTATTTTCGATTGCATTTTTAAGAGAAGCCATTACTTTATCAGGAACACCTTTTACTTTTGTATCTTCATTAACATTAGCTATAATTTCATTTATTCCACCAAACTCATTAATTAATAATGTTGCTCTTTTGTCTTTTAAACCCTCAATACCATTAATATTATCTACATTGTCTCCAATTAAAGACAAATAATCAACAAAATATTTTACATCAAAATCAAACTTTAGATTAAAGTTATTTTGATTTACAACATCTTTGCTTTGTTGTCTATATATATTAATGTAAGGGGAGTACTCTAACATTTGAAAATAATCTTTATCTGATGTTACAACAATTACATTATGACCTAGTGCTGCTGACCTAATACCTAATGCTCCAATTACATCATCTGCTTCAATATTATCAATTTCAATTACAGGGTATCCAAGAATTTCAAAAACTTTAAACATTTCATTTTGAATTTCTTTTTCTTCATCTGTTCTACTTTCTCTTGTTGCTTTATATTCTGGGTAAATCTCTAATCTTGAATTTTTACTTGTAGGGCTATCCATTACAGCAAAACCAAAGTGATTTTTAAAAAAATAATCTTCTCTTCTAATTGCATATGCAGTATTTAACATAAAGCTATATGGACTACTCATTCTACTTTGAATAATTTCGCCATTCCCATCTTTAGGCATAGCAGCATGATAACATCTTTTTAACATATTATTAGCATCAATAAAAATGACATTCTTTTTTTCAGGGTTTACATTAAAACTTAAATCTAATTGCATAATATTTTATCTTTGTTTTATATAAGTAATATATTAACATAATTAATGAATATTATTAAAAAATTTGACAATATTAATAGTAATGTGATTTAATGTTATATAATAGATTAACCATAATTTTTATGAGAGAAATTAAAAATATAGATAGAAAACTGAATAAAGTTGGTTCTATTTTAAGAAAAAAAAGAGTAGAAGCTGGAATAAATTCAACTGAATTTTCAAAATTATTAGGTGTTTCTAGACCAACACTACAACGAATTGAAGCTGGTAATAGAACAGCAACATTATATTTTTATATGTTTGCATTTCAATTATTGAAAGTAGATTTTGATATTGTTTTTAAAGAAATTTCTGATGAAGATAAATCAAACATAAATTCAAATGATGTTAAAGAAATTTAAAAATCTATTTCTAAATAATGTTTATATCTTATATAATATAAGAATAATATTTTGAAAGTAATTTAAAGTAAATGAATATGGATAATGTGATTGAAGAAATTGTAAATAAATTGAATTTAGATGCAGTATATAATAATCAATTTTCAAGAAAATTGTCAGAGAATGATAATGTTGTTAGAGCATTTATGGATACTGAAACTACTGGTTTCTATGCATATGAAAAGGATAGGTTACTTGAAATTGCTGGAGCAATATATAGAGGCAGAAATAAAATATTTGAATTTGATTATTATATAAATCCTGAAAGAGATATTCCAATTGAAGCATATAATGTTCATAAAATTAGTAGTCAAATGGTTCAGAATGAAAGATTGTTTCATGAAGTCTACCCAGAAATAAGACAAATACTTATTGATAATAAAGTTGAAAAACTTATTTTTCATAATGCTAAATTTGATGCTTCTTTTATTAATGCGGAGTGTTTAAGAGCAAAAGAAGAACAAAGACCACTTTTTAATGAAATTGATGTTTTAAAGAATGAATTTACAGTAATAGATTCTTTGAGAGTCTCTAAATTATTTGTAACAGAAGGTAATGAAAGAAACACATTGGATGCTTTAGCTGAAAAATATAATATTGATTTAGATAAACGTGCTGGTGGACATAATGGTTTAATTGACTCTCAAATTTTAGCAGAAGTATATTTTGCTATGATTGATGATAAATGTTTTGGGTATGATTTTGATGAAATTCAAACTGTAATTAAAAAAGAAAATTTTAAACTTGATTTTGATAGAGTTGATGCTGACCTTGCAAAAAAAATAAAAACAATTAAAATTAAATAATATATAAAGGTTTGATTATGGTGAAAGTAAATAAAAGTAAAATGGTAAACAGAGCATCTTTATTAAGTGCTAAAAAAACTTCGCCTAGTTTAGAAACACTTAACAAAGCAAAAAATTTTGAATATCATATTGTAGGTGAATATTTACTGGCTAAACCAATTAAATAATAAAAGTTTAATAAGAAATACTTAATTAAAAAAATAACAGTTAAATATTTAACTGTTATTTTTTATGTTTATTTTGTAATTAATTATTCAAATAGTTTAACATACTTTAATTTAAAATCCATTAATTCTGTTTTAAATTTTCTGTTTTGAGACTGATTTAATTCAGTTGGTTTATATTTATCTTCTGCCATATTGTTAATTAAAAATAATTTAAATTCTTGAATTTCATAAGAATCATTAATTGATTTGCTTATTAATGTTTCTTTAATTAATTCAGCATTAAAATATTTAACCAAAGCCATAATTAAACTTGATGTTAATAATGAAACATCTAAAAAAGCACCAAAATACTTTTCTTTATAATCATCATTGTTATAATATTTATAAGATAATAACCCTTTTGTATCATCAGTTTCTAAGGTAGAAAAATAATATTCTATAACCTTTTTTATTTGTTCTATTTGTTCATTACTTAAATCAAATATATTTTTGTTATTTTCCATATTCTTTCTTTATATTAATTTTGTATTTTCAATAATTTCTTTAATCACTTTCAATTTTTGATAGCAACTTTCTTTAACACTATCATTTAATTGACAAAACAAACTAGCCTCTACTTGTTCAATTTCAAATGAATCAATTAACCTTAATCTAAAATCTTTCATATCTTTATAATCAAATTTCATTTTTTCTTTTAATATATCTAAAACCATTTCAAAAGAAAAAATGTTATTGTCAATTTCTTCAACTAATAATGAAACAGTAAAAACCACTGTCATTTCTTGAATAACTAAAAACATTTTTGTTTTAAATTCTTTGTCATTTTTTAGTCTTTTTATTAATTCTTCACCATAATGACTATCTTCTTTACATATTTCAATAATATACTCATTTAATTGCCCAATATGAGTTTCCTTATCTTTTGGTAATTCAGTCATATATGAATATATAATTTGGTACTTTTCTTCATTAGTCTGTGGTAAAAAATTTTCAATTTGTTTTTTAGCCATTATTTCAATAATTGTCATTTAATAATATTAAATTAATCAAAAAATCTTAACTAATCAATGCTTATTCTTCAAAAAAATAAAACACAGTATTTAATCTGTGTTTTATATACAAATAAATATTTAAATAAAATGTTATTAATTATAACATTAATACTAATTTATGTTATTTAAATATTTATTATTAAATTGAAAATTTTTTAACTTTCTTTTTATTTTCAGATTCTAATTCTAATTCAATTTTTTCTAAATTATTTCTTTTGTTTGATAATTCTAATGTAAATTCTTTAATTTTTTCTTGTAATTTGACATATAATGAACTTGTTGGATTTCTTCCATAAACTTTTAAATTTTTATTTGTTCTTTGGATTTTTTCTTCAATATTTTTAATTTCATTATTTAATCTTTTATATGCTTCTTTTGATGTTTCATCTCTATTCATTTTACCAATAATTATTTTACATCC